>Ga0209399_10000318_pt1 | contig 29995 bp, 25 predicted proteins | sample OV2TP3_FD_184130 | JGI IMG/M metagenome (GOLD analysis project Ga0209399, IMG submission 184130) | Hot spring microbial communities from Beatty, Nevada to study Microbial Dark Matter (Phase II) - OV2 TP3 (SPAdes) (version 3) | ecosystem: Environmental > Aquatic > Thermal springs > Hot (42-90C) ... | reverse complement strand
TCACCCGGGTCTACGCCATCGTGGAGCAGAACTACGCCGACCCGGTCGACCCCGACCGGGCCATCTACCAGGGCGCCATCCCGGGGATGCTGCGGCAGCTCGACCCGCACTCGGCGTTCTTTGATTCCCGACAGTTCCAGCTCCTGCGCGAAGACCAGCGCGGGCACTACTACGGCGTGGGCATGCAGGTGGCGCCGCGGGGCGAGAACACCATCGTGCTGGCGCCCTTCGTCGGCTCGCCCGCCTTCAAGGCGGGGCTGCGGCCGGGGGACGTCATCTACCGCGTCGACGGCATCGCCACCGTCGGGATGACCACCACGGAAGTGGCCGACCTGCTCAAGGGCCCCAAGGGCACGGTGGTGCGGGTGGAGGTGCTGCGCGAAGGCGCCGACGAGCCGCTCAAGTTCACCATCACCCGCGACGAAATCCCGCGTTTCAGCGTGACGCACCACTTCCAACTGCGGCCGGGCGTGGGCTACATCCGCCTGGAGGGTTTCAACGAGAACACCCACGACGAAATCGCCAACGCGCTGGAGACGCTCGGCGGGGCCAAGCTCGACGGGCTCATCCTCGACCTGCGCGACAACCCCGGCGGGTTGCTCAATGAAGGCGTCGCCGTCTCCGACATGTTCCTCGACAAGAACCAGCTGGTGGTTTCGCACAAAGGGCGCAGCCAACGGCCGCGCAATTACTATGCCAGCCGCGGCACCCAGGGGCGCGACTTCCCGCTGGTGGTGCTCATCAACCGCTACACCGCCAGCGCGGCCGAAATCGTCGCCGGCGCGGTGCAGGACCACGACCGCGGACTCATCGTGGGCGAGACCAGCTTCGGCAAAGGCCTGGTGCAGACTGTTTTCCCGCTGAGCGACAACAACGGCCTGGCGCTCACCACGGCGCGGTACTACACGCCCAGCGGGCGGTTGATTCAGCGCGACTACACCAGCGTCTCGCTGTACAACTACTATTACAGCCAGAACCGCCAGAACAACAACCATGACGTCTACACCACCGACGGCGGCCGCACCGTCTACGGCGGCGGCGGGATCACGCCCGACGTGGAAGTGCCCACGCCCGAGCTGAACGACTTCCAGGAGGAAGTGACGCGCAAGCTGGTCTTCTTCCGCTTCGATCCCGGCGTGGGCGACTTCGCCAAGCGCTACTTGGCCCGCCACCCGGAGGTGCCCCGCGACTTCGAAGCCACCGCGGAGGTTGTGGACGAGTTCCGGCTCTTCCTCAACGAGAAGAACATTCGCTACACCGAGACCGACATTCAGGACAACCTCGGCTGGATCAAACTGAAGATCAAGAAGGAAATCTTCACCTCGGTCTTCGGCCGCGACGAAGCCGCGCGCGTGGCCCTGCAGGCCGACCCGCAGGTGCAGCGCGCGGTGGAGCTGCTGCCCGAGGCCAAGGCGCTGCGCGAGAACCTGCGCCGCACCATCGCTCGCCAGCCGCAGAAGCAGTAGGCCGAGCCGGGCTTCCCTTGACACCAAGGCCGTACGCGTCTAGCGTCTTGCCGGTCATGTCTGCCTACCGAGGCGCCCCCATGAGACTCGCATCCCCATACACCCTTGTTCTCACTCTGCTCGTTGCCGTCCTCGTCCCGGGCGCGGCCCGCGCGCAGGAACCGACGGTGGAGGACTACCGTGACCGCCTGCCGGAGCAGACGGTCTTCTGCGTCAGTTGGCAAGGCCTGGCCGACCTGGAGACTTTGCGCGCCACCAACCCGGTGCTACGGATGTGGGCCTCGCCGGAGATGAAGGCCAACTGGGCGGCGCTGGAGGAGTACCAGCGCGCGCAGGCCCGGCAACGCGCCGGCGGCCAGGAGGACGAGGCCGCGAGAGCGCGCGACTCCAACTCTTCCACGAACTGGATTCACAACGCCACGCGGCTGATGGCCAACCCGGGCCTGATCGCCCTGGTGGTTCCCCCGCCACCCGCCGACCCGGCCGCGCCTCCGCCGGAGCCGCAGGCCGTGATGCTGTACGACACAACCGGCCGGGAGGAGCTGCTGGCGCAGCTCGCCGCCGAGGACCTCAAGCCCGGCGAAACGCGCCGCACCTATGAGTTTGAGGGCATGACCGTCGAGGAGACCCTCGACAAGAACGGCAAGCCCCGGAACTACTCAGGCCGCGTGGGCCGCTGGCTGGTGAGCGGGGAAGGCAAAGAGGCGTTCGAGGCCTGGGTGCGCGCGGTGAAGGAAGCGCCGGCGAGCTCCCTGCGAGCCTCCCTGCCCTACCGCCAGGCGCAAAGCCTGTGGTCGCCGGGGTCGCAGGTGCAGGGCTTCGTGGATGCGACCCTGCTGATGAAGATGCTGGCGAGGGTTCCTCCGTCCAAGCCGGACGACCCGCCGGCGGCTCAGGTCTTCGAAGCGCTCGACCTGGCTCGCTGGGAAGTGCTGACCTTCGACGCCACGCTCGATGCCAACAGCCTCCGTTACCAGGTGACCGGGCAACAGGGCGGCGACCGCGACGGACTGCTGGGGCTGCTGGGGTCGCCGGTGAGCGAGTTCCCTTCCCTGCGCCTGGCGCCGGCCAACGCGATTGCTTACTCGGTGGCGCAGGTCGACCTGCTCGCCGCTTTGAACTACCTGCTGGCGGCGGTGGACGCGCTCGCGCCCCCGCAGCAGGCGGGGATGATCCAAGGCGTGCTGGCGATGGCGGAAGGACTGCTCGGGGCGCCGCTCGAACAGGTAATGGCCACCTGGGGGTCTGAGTACGCGCAGTTCTCTTATGCCGACAGCGACGGCATGCTGCGGAGCCTCTACGTCCTCAGCCTGCGCGACCGCGAGCAAGCCTTGGCGATGCTGCGCCACGTGGCGGAAAAGAATGTCGTCTTCCTCCCCATCGAGGAGGTCCCGGGTTCGGTTGCCGACGAGCCGGTCTATTTTCGTTTCCTGTCGGGACCCAGCGAAGCCAACGAGCCGCCCAAAGCCACTCTGCACCTTGCCGTGGCGGGAGACTGGCTGCTGGTCAGCGAGCGCCAGGAGGAGCTGGAGGCGGCGCTGGCGCGCGCCGGCGGCGCCAGCCCGTTTCTCGGCCAGTCGCCTGCCTACCAGCAGGCCCGGGGCCGCTTCCCGGCTTCGCTCTCCGGCTTCAGCTTTGTCGACGCCGAGCGGTGGCTGGAAACCGACGCCGCCCAGGCGCTGCTGCGCGCGATTCTGGAGGGCGCGGGGCGCTCCGCCAGCGAGCCTGACAAGGAATCCGAGGCGGAGGCGGAAGCGGAGGCGGAACCGGAGTCGGAACCGGAGCCGGACCCGAACGCCGACTCGGAGGCGGAGCCGGCGCCGGCCGAGGAGCCGGCGGAGGCCGAAGAGCCGCCGATTCCCTTCCCCGAGCTGCAGATTCCCCGCGGGTACCTGAAGTGGCTGCTCTCGGCCACCACGCGCGACGCGCGCTCCTTCCGCTTCGTCGGCATCGTCGAATAAAAAGCGTGCGCTAGAATAGTTTTCCCGTGGGCGGCTAGCTCAATTGGGAGAGCGTCCCGATTGCATCGGGAAGGTTGTCCCGATTCCATCGGGATGCCGTCCACTTCGCGTCAACTTGTCGATTTCCCGAAAGACCTCTAGAATTGGGGTTTGTGGGCGGCTAGCTCAATTGGGAGAGCGCCGCGTTCGCAACGCGGAGGTTGCCGGTTCGATCCCGGTGCCGTCCACCAACTCTTTCCACTCTGGTTCTGGCCTCCTGTAAGGCGCTGATCACGCCAGGCAGTTCCTCGATGGAGTCCAGCAGGGCGTCGGGGCAAGCGGCCTTGAGGCGCTGATGGGTTGGGTAGGGGCCGAGGACGCCGATGACCCGCAGCCCCGCCCGGCGGGCCATTTCGACATCCTCGGGAGCGTCGCCGACATAGGCGCAGGTCGCGGGCGCCAGCCGCAGGCGCTGAAGAGCCACCCGCAAAGGCCCGGGGTGGGGCTTGCGCGCGGGGCTGTCTTCGTGGAAAACGCAGGCTTCAAAGAGGCGGCCCAAGGCGAAGCCCCGGAGTTGCCGCTGCACGCGGCGGCGGTCGCCGCTGGTTACCAGCCCGAGAACGTAAAACCCTGCCAAGCGACGCAGAACGCGACGCGCCCCGGGGAGAAGCTGCGGACGCCGCTGCCGGTAGAAGCGGCGCCAGAGCCGGTTGGCCTCCTCCCAACGCGCGCGCGGGAGCCCGGCGGCGCGGAAGACTTGATACCAATCGGGAGTGTAGTGGCGCTCGAGGTCCTGGAGCGTCCAGCCGATGCCGAGGGCCCGAAACATCCTCCGGTAGGCGTAGGCATCGGCGCGGTAGGAATTGAGCAGCGTGCCGTCCCAGTCGAACAGCACAGCACGAATGGGTGGCCGATCCGGTACCAAGCGGCTGGTTCGCCGGGCCTTCCCTAGTACCGTTCCGACCTTATGAGGGTAACTCGGCTTGCAGCACGCCCTTCGCGCTGCTTGCGTGCCAAGCAGGTTTCCTTAGGCGGAACAAGTTGGAACGGCACTAGAAGGTGAACTTAATTGCCAGCTGCACCTGCAGCGGGTCGCCCACGCCCTGACGCAGGAAGCCGTCGAAGTTGAACAGCCCCGGCCCGACGAGCGGGTTGATGTTGTTGTCGCGGTTGAAGGTGTTGAACATCTCGAAGATGGGGATGAGGGCGTAGCGCTCGCCGAAGCGGAAGGGCCGCGACAGGCGCCAGTCGAAGGAGAAGAACTCGTTGTTCTTGCGGCCCGAGTTGCGGCCGACGTCCACACCCACGCAGTTGGGCGGCGTGCCGGCGGTGCAGGGCTGGGCGGTGCGCGCCTGCATGCGCGCGCTGGCTTCAAAGCCGCCCGGAATGCGGTCGAAGAAGGCGTAGAAGTTGAACTTGTGCCGGCTGTCGCGGTCGGAGTCGGCGAAGTCGAAGGAGAGATCGAAGGGCATGATGGAGCGGTCGGTAAAGGGGTCGCGCTCGTTGGAGTCGTCGTCCTCGTCCTTGGAGAGCACGTAGTTCAACTCCAACTGGAACCCCTTGCTGTAGCGCTTGCGCACGCCGAAGGTGACGCCTCGGTAGCTGGACTCGCCATTGCTGGCGGCGACCATCACCTCGCCCAAGCACGACACGAATGCGCCGCACTGGGGGCCGAAGGGAGTGCCGCGGTCAGCGCGGTTGACGTTGATGAAGCGGGTCAGGTGCGTGCCGTTGGAAATGGTGACGTCAACGTAGCCCACCCAGTCGGGGTAAAGCTCCTGCTCGAAGGCAATGTTGCCGGTGTAGACCCGCGGGTTTTCGTAGTTGCGGCTGAACACCCGGACGCCGGAGAAGCACGGGAACGGGTTGGGGCCGCAGGTGAGCGCGGCCGGCGTAACCAAGCCCGGCCACGTCGGCTCTCCGCCAAAAAGCCTAATGAGATCCGTGTTCAAAAAGATGGTTTGCTGCTGCAACCCGTTGGTGGTGACCGAGCCCACCTGGGTCAGCATGTTCTGCCGCGCGTTGTAAATCCCCCAGTGCGCGCGCAGCACCGACTTGCTGTTGCTGAACAGGTCCCAGGCGAATCCGATGCGGGGCTGCCACATGTCGGTTTGGTCGGGAATGGTCCCGTCGGAGGGGAACCCCGGCCCCAGCACGGTGGGCGTGGTGGTGTCGTTCAAGAAGATGCCATAGGCGGTGGTGGTCGGGTCCACCGTTTCCGGCATGAGCTGCGCCTCATAGCGCAGGCCGAAGCTCAGCGTAAAGTTCGGCCGGATCTGCCACTTGTCCTGGATGAACAGCGCAAATTCTTCGTTCTTGATGTTGGAGGCGCCGGCGGCGTCGGTGGCCGGCCCGGTGGGTCCGGCGCCCTGCAGGAAGAGCAGCAGCGGGCCGCCGGTGAAGCCGGAGGCGCAGGTTTCAGCCAGGTTCAGCGTGGCGTAGGTCCCATCGGTGCAGGCCGCCGTGCTGGGGCCAAAGCCCCCGGCGGCTTCGGGGGAGGCGTAGCGGAGGAAGCCCACCACGCTGTCGAAGATGTACCGGCCTTCGAAGAACCCGCGGAACACCTGGTCGTTCAAGCTGTGAATCCACTCGCCTCCGAACTTGATGGTGTGCTTGCCATGCACGATGGAGAAGTTGTCCCGGACCTGCGTGCGCCAGAACAGCTCGTCGATGTCCGGGTTGAGGAAGAAGGGGTGGCCGAAGCGGAAGGCGCTCTCATTCGCGAAGAAGGGCACGCCGGGTACGCCCACCGGCATGGCGGTGTCGGCGGGCACGTTCGAGTCGATGGCCGACCGCGGCCGGCTCTCGCGCGAGTAGGTGAAGTGGGCTTCGTTGAACAGGTTGGCCGAGATATTGGAGAAGAGGTTGACGTTGAAGGCGTGGATGTGGGAGCGGCCCTCGATGCCGTTGGCGGAGTTGCCGTAGGTGGAAACGTCAAAGGTCTGGTTCACGTTGCGCGAGCGGTTGAAGCTGTAGGAGAGGTTCAGGTTGTTCGCCGGATTGAGGACGAAGTCGAGCTTGCCCAGGACCGAAGTGTTGTGGATGGGGTGGCGCACCGGATTGCCCTCTTCCTGTCCCCGTGAGGTCTGCATGAAGTTGAGCAGGGCCAGCCGCTGGCAGTCCTGGTTGAAGGTCGGGGAGGCGGGTATCCCGAAAAGCGGGTTGCCTTCGTTGAGTAGATCTTCGTTGGCCGTAATCGTGGGCGCCGCCACCGGACACGCGGTGGAGCCGAGAAGCTGGCTGAGGTTGGCCCGCTCCAGGTTGGCGGTAATCTGCTCGCCGGCGACGAAGAAGAAGGCGCGGTCCTTGACGATGGGGCCGCCGATGGTGAAGCCGAACTGCTCGCGGTGGAAGTCCTCCAGTGGATTGCCCTGGGAATCGTTGGCGCTCAGGGCCTCCAGTCGCTGGAAGTGGAAGAGGCTGCCGTGGAGCTCGTTGGTGCCGGACTTGGTGACGACGTTGACGACGCCGCTGGCGGTGCGCCCGAACTCGGCGCTGCCGGCGGCGGCAATGACCTGGAACTCGCGGATGGCTTCCATGGTGATGTCGACCGCGGGGCGCTGGCCCCCGAGTTGCTCGCCGAAGAAGCCGTTCATGTAGTCGCCGCCGTCGAGGCTGATGTTGTTGAAGATGCCGCGCTGGCCGGCGAAGCTGATTTCGTCGCCGTCGGGGCCTTGCACGATGGCCACACCGGGGGTCAGGGTGAACAGGTCTTCAAACTTGCGCCCCAACACGGGAGTCTGTTCGACCGAGATGGCATTGAGGGTGCTGCTGGATTCGGTCTTGGTGGGGTCGATGGTAGGGGTATCGGTCACCACGATCTGTTCCGCCACCGGAGAGACTTTCATGGAGAAGTTGAGGGTGACGGCCTGCCCGACGGTGACATTCACGCTCTCCACCACGGCCGTGGAGAAGCCCGACTTGGAAACCGACACGTGGTAGCGGCCGGGGGACAGCTGCAGGAAGACAAAGCGGCCATCCGGTCCGGTGCTTAGAGTGCGTTCGACGTTGGTGTCGAGATTCTTGACGGTAACGGTGGAGTCAGGAAGCACGGCGCCGGAGGGGTCGGTTACGGTGCCCTGGATGGTTCCGGTTGTAATCTGCGTCTGGGCGTGGGCGGCAGGCACACAAACAAGCAGGCAAAGCACACAGAGACCGCCAATGGCGACTTGCTTCATTGCAGTATCCTCCCGGCAGATGTTGGGAATTGCCACAGGGGAGCGCACACGGTCAGGCTTCACAGGCGGGCGGAGAATACTCAGGTCAAGCCTGCGCGTCAAGCAAATAATTCTCGAAGGTGGGAGCGAGCCCGGGCCAGCGCCTCCTCGGGGTTGGCGCCGGGAGGGAGGGCGCCTTGGGCGAAGTCGCGGCTGCCGCCGCCCTTGCCTCCGAACTTCTCAAGAGTTTCGCGCAACAGAACGTTCATGTCGGCGGGCAGTCCGGGGGTTTGCGCAAAGACAAGTGCGGCAGGGTCGCTGCGGCTGGCGAGGAGGACTTGTACCTGCGGCTCCTTGACCAGACGCGCCCCCAGCAGGCGCAGGTAGGCGGCATCGGCGTCCTCCAGCACCTTCACCACCAAGCGCCGCTCACCCAGCCGCTCCGCCTCGGCGAGGAGGGAGCGCGCTTCGTGCTCCGCCAGCCGCTCCAGCAGTTGTTGCCGCTGGCGTTCGGCGGCGCGGCGCTCGTCGAACTGCTTGCGCAAGATGCCGGGCAGCTCGCTGGGCCCAGTGGTTAAGAGTTTCGCCACCTCGGTCAGACTGGCGTGGTCGGCGCGGGCCGCGCGCAGGGCGCGCCCGCCGCAAACGAATTCGACGCGGACATTCTGTTTCACTTTCTCGGTGCTGCGGGCCAGGATGAGCCCGATCTGGCCGGTGCGGGCGACGTGGGTTCCGCCGCAGGGGCAGCGGTCGAACTCTTCGATTTCGATGACGCGCAGAGCTCCGGGCTGCTCCGCGGTCCGGCGCAGACCCAACTCGGCGACCTCCGCGTCGGTGGGAAAACGGATGCGGACGGGGCGATCTTCGAAGAGGACCTGATTGGCCAGTTCTTCGGCGGCTTCGAGCTGGCGGCGGCCGAGCGAGGGCGCGGCCAGGTCAATGGTGCAGAGGTCGCGCCCGAGGTGAAAGGAGACGGTGGCGAGGTTGAGCAGGCGCACGAAGGCGGCGGAGAGCAGGTGCTGGCCGGTGTGCTGCTGCATGTGGTCGAAGCGGCGTTCCCAGTCGATCCTGCCGTGCATCTGCTCGCCTGCGGGCGGGCGCTCGAGCAGGTGAACAATGTCATCGCCCTCCTCAAGCACATCGAGCACGGGGATATCGCCGAGGCTGCCCAGGTCATTCGGCTGGCCGCCGGAGGTGGGGTAGAAGATGGTCTGGTCGAGCCAGACGCGGGCGCGGCCGGCGTCGGCGGGCTCGACTTTGACGATGCACGCGTCGAACTCGCGGAGGAAGGAGTCGCGGTAGTAGAGACGTTCCGTCAACTCCCTCCTTCAGTGCTCAGGGCCTGCTCGAGGACGTCGAGGTATTTCAGGCCGCTGCCGGTGTTGAACAAAACGATGGCTTCGTCGCGCCGCAGCACGCCGCGCTCGAAGAGCGCCGGAAGCGCCGCCAGGGTGGCGGCGCCTTCCGGGCAGGCCAGGATGCCTTCAGCCTGGGCGAGGCGCCGCACGGCGGCCAGGATGGCGTCGTCGTCCACAGCCACCGCGGCGCCCCGGCTGCGGTGAACCGCGTCGAGGACGAGGAAGTCCCCGAGCGCCTTGGGCACGCGCAACCCCGCGGCCAGGGTGCGCGCGTCTTTCCACGGCTCGGACTCGCTCTTGCCTTCGTCGAAGGCTTTGACGATGGGGGCGCAGCCGCTCGCCTGAACGACAATCATCTTCGGCCGCTCGGTTGCAATCCAGCCCATGGTCTCCATTTCGTCAAACGCTTTCCACATGCCGATGAGCCCCACGCCGCCGCCGGTGGGATAGAGGATGGCGGCGGGGAGTAGACCGCCGAGCTGCTCGAAAAGCTCGAAGCCGAGCGTCTTCTTGCCTTCGATGCGGTAGGGCTCCTTGAGGGTGGAGAGGTCGAACCAGCCCTCGCGGTCCTTCCGCTCGGCGAGCATGCGCCCGCAGTCGCTGATGAGGCCGTCAACGAGAATGAGATGGGCGCCGTGGGCCTTGCACTCGAGCTGGTTGGCCGGCGGGGCGTCTTTCGGCATGAGCACGTAGGCTTCGAGCCCGGCGCGCGCCGCGTAGGCGGCCAGCGCCCCGCCGGCGTTGCCCGCCGTCGGCAGCGCCAGCTTTTTGGCGCCGAGCGCCTTGGCGCGCGAGACCGCCACCGCCAGACCCCGCGCCTTGAAGCTGCCGGTGGGGTTGAAGGCTTCGTCCTTGACGTAGAGCTGCGCGCAGCCCAGCTCGTCGGCCAGCCGCTTCAGGCGCACCAGCGGTGTCCCGCCTTCGCCGAGAGTCACGGCTTCTTCGGGCGCGCCCGGCATGACCTCGGTCCAGCGCCAGAGGCCGTGCGGGCGGCCGGCGAGCTTGTCCGGCCGGAGGGTGGCCGAAGCGGCGGCCAGGTCGTACTGCGCCAGCAACGGCCCGCCGCAGGCGCAAAGATTCTGGAGCTGGTCGCCGGGGTGGACGGCGCGGCAACGGGAGCAGCGCAAATGAGTGAAGGCCGATTTCAGCATTGGGCGTGAAAAAGCGGAGTCTAGCAGAGCCGCCACGGGCCAAACAAGGCGGTGTCGAATGCTAGAATGCCGCTGCGATGAAGCGCGGCATCCGATTGTTGGCCATCGACATTGACGGGACGCTGCTGAACACCCGCTTCGAAATCTCGCCCGCAGACCGCGAGGCGATTGTGGCGGCGGCCCAGCGCGGGGTGGAAATCGTCCTGGTCACCGGCCGGCGTTTCGCCTCAGCGCGGAGCATCGCGGCGAAGCTGCCGCTGGAGTTGCCGCTGATTGCCAGCGGAGGCGCGATGGTCAAGGACGCGGCCGGGGCAACGCTCCACCGCCACCTGCTGCCGGTGGCCAAAGCGCGCGCGGTGCTGGCGGACGCAGGCCCGGGCCGGAAGTCGGCGCTGCTGCTGTTCGACCGCGAGGGCAAAGGCCAGGTGGTTACCGAAGACCTCGACCCGGCGCACGAGCCGGTGGAAGGCTACTTCGCGCGCAACCGGGAGTATATCGAGCAGGTGGTGCCGCTGGAGGCGGCGCTGACTGAAGATCCCGTCGAAGTGTTGTTCGTCGGCGCCGCCGCGCCGATGAGCGAGCTCTGGGATCGCCTCACCCGGGCGCTGTCGGCGGCTTCAGTCAGCCTGGCGCGCACCGAGTACCTGCAGCGCGACTTGAGCCTGATCGACGTGCTCGACCGCGGCTGCAACAAAGGGGTGGCGCTGGCGCGCTACGCGGCGCGGCGCGGCGTCGCGGCCGAGGAAGTGATGGCCATCGGGGACAACTGGAACGACCGGGAGATGCTGGAGTGGGCGGGCCTGCCGGTGCTGATGGCCAACAGCAGCGAGGAACTGAAGCGCCGCGGCTGGGCGGTCACGGGGAGCAACGACGAGAGCGGCGTCGCGGCGGCCATCGAGCGCTTCGTGCTGCGGGACTACTGCTGAGGGCGGCGGACGCCGGGACGCGGCTGTCCCGGGCCTTGTTTCCCGCCCGGCTGGCCGGGGGCCGGGACGCCGCCGGCCGGGGCGAGCGTCGGGTCTTTGGTGGGATCGTAGATGAACTCCCAGTTGGCGTAACCGGAGTTGCCGTTGTAGACGCGGATGGAGGGTTTGGTGCTCTGGCTGACGACGCCGGCGATGGGGTAGGCGGGCTGGCTGCTGGAGGAGCGGATGGAGGAGCCGCGGGCAATCTCATCGCGGCTGCGGGTTTCGCGCGCGGGCGCTTCGGGGGGTTTGCTGCCGGAGCTGGAGCCGGGTCCCGAGCCTGCCGGGCCGACCTGGCCTTGGGGCCCGAGCGGGTTCTGTCCCGAGCCGAGCAGGGCGCCGCCGGGCCCCAGGCCGATGATACGCCACTTGCCGTCCTTGGTCATGGGGTCGGGGAATTCCTTGCGGAGGAAGCCGCGGTCGTTGGTGCGCAGCAGCTCGTCGATGGTGTTGGGGTAGCGGCCGTACTTCTTGTAGAAGAGACCGATGGCGCGCTGGTACTGCTCGCCGCGGAAGATGAGCTCCTCTTCGCGCTCGCGCGTGCCTTCGTGGAGAACCGGCGGTACGGCCACGGCCAGCGAGATGAGGAGGATGGCGGCGAGAAACACCACCAGCAGGAGAGCGTAGCCGCCCTCGCGTCTGCGCCTGCCTGCCCGGGTGGTTTCAGGGCTGGACAATTGCGTGGCGGGAATTCTCATGGCTGTTCGAGGGGGACCACCCAGCGGTTGCGTCCCGAGATTTCCTCAATCTCGACGTTGTCGTTGCCGACGCGGGCGACACGGTAGCGCTGCATGAAAACATCGCCTTCGCGGGCGATGAAGGTCTCTTCCCCGTTGGTCAGGAAGACGCGGCGGGCGCCGCCGGCGCTCTGCCGGGCGAAGCCGAAGAAGCGCACCGGAGCCTTGGGCGGTTCCGGCCGCGGCGGGGCCACCTCCACCGGCTCCGGTGTGAGCGTTCGGCGCTGAGCGACGGGCCGGGCCAACTGGCCGTACTGGAAAATGTTGCGCTTGGCCTCAGCGACCGCCGAGGGCGCGGAGGCATCGATTGCGGCGTCGACGACTTCGGCGTCGGGAATGCGCGAGCCGGGCTTGGCGCCGGCCTGGGGCCGGCGACCGGAAACGACGGAGGTGGCCGCGGGGGCGATGGTGTTGCGCAGGTTGACGGCGACGAAGACGACAATCAAGACCAGCAGGACGATGAGTTTGTTGCGGTCGCTCACGCCGCCCCCCGCCGGAAGTAGGTCACCAGAGTCATTTCCAATTTTACCTCGCCGCCGCGCTGGCTGGCGACGCTAAGGTCCTGGACGAGATAGAAATGGGGCGAGCGCTCCAGCTCCTCCATGAAGCTCAGCAGATTGACGTAGCTGCCCTCGATGCTGGCGCCGAGCTGCAACTGGATCATCTCCGGCCGCTCCTTGAACTGCGACTCGCGGTACTGGGTGCCGCTGACGCGGACGCCAGCGCTTTTGGCGGTCTCGCTGAGCTCGGCCAGGGTGCGCGAGTAGCCTTCCGCCTGGCTCCAGAAGCGCTCACGGGCGAAAGCGTCGAGCTTGGGGGCGGCGGTGGGGGCCTGCTGGCGGACGCGGTGGAGCCGGGCCACTTCGGCGGCGCGCTCGCCCACCTCAGTCTCCAGGGCCGCGAGGGTGGCCGGGTCGACCAGTGTGCGCTGGGCCAGACCGCGCACCCAGCCGACGTAGACGGCGACGTCGGCGGCGATCAGGAGCACGAGGCCCCAGTACACCCAACGCCGCCGCGCATACCACCGCTTCATGGGCCGCTCCCCTGGACGTAGACGGCGATGAGCTGAGCGACGACGGCGTCGCCGCGGGAGGTTTCCGCCGTCAGCGACTCCAGCTTGACCTCCGGGAACTTCCCCGATTGGCCGAGGGCATCCATCAACTCGACGACGGACTTTTCCGAGTCCGCCCCCACGCGCATGCGCACCTCCACGCCGCCGGCGTCGCGCAAGCGGGGGGAGAGAGAAACGACGCGGGTGCGCGGGGGCAGGGCCTTCTCGAGGTCGATGAACAGGCGCGCCCAGGACAGCCGCTTCTGAGTGACGAGCTGGTTGAAAAAGCCGGCGCGCTCGAGCACCGCCATGGTGTGGGGCACGCGCAGCTCCTTTTCGAGCTCGTCCTGCTCGGCGGCGAGCTGAGCGCGGCGCTGCTCCAGGTCGTGGAGGCGCTCCTGGGCTTCCGTGCCGCGGCGCCAGACGGTGAAGGCCTCCACGCCCACCCAGGAGGTCAACAGCAGGGCCACCAAGCCCAGCGCCAAGGTCGTCACCCAGAAGGGCCGGTAGTTGATGAAGGGGTCGGTGGCGAGATTGAGCGCGCGCCTCATTCCATCTCCCTGCGCGCCCAGCCCAGGGCGGGAAGCAAGCGGCGATCGGCGGACGCATCGCCCGTAGCGGCGCGCGGCAAGGTGTGCTCGCCGAAGCTGAGGTGAGACAGCTTGCAGCCGGTCTCGCGCTCCAGCAGCTCGGCCAGGGCGGCGCCGTCGCCGCCCGGCCCTACCCAAATCGCTTCGCCCACCGATTGGTTCCACTGGTCCTGGAAGTAGACCAGGGCGGGATAGATTTTCTCAAAGAGCGGCTCGACGAAGCCGGGGCGCTTCGCGGGCGGGAGCGGAAGGCTGCGGAAGAAGCGAGTGCGGCCGTCGTGGCTGATGGCCAGGCCGAGCGAGCCCAGGTCTCGCTTGACCAGCAACCGCGGGCTGCCGTCGCCGAGGTAGTCGGCCGCCGCCAGGGTGGAAAGGGTGACCCAGGCGGGCTGGAGCCCGACGCGCTCGACACACTCTTCGTAGGAGTGCAGCAGGGTGCGGACGGCGACGACGGCGACCACGTCGTGGGCGGCGCCGCGGCCGGGCTGGCGCTCGAAGGAGACGGCGGCCTGCTTCAAGTCAAAGGGGAGGTCGCGTCCCAGGCGCCAGCGGACGAGGGCGTCGGCTTCTTCCGGCTTGTCGGGGAGGTTCTCAAACTCGAGCAGGGCCACCCGGGCCACCAGGTCGGGGACGAGGAGGGCGCAGTGGCGGCGGCCGTTGCCGACGGCGCGCACGGCGCGGCCAAGGGCGTCGGCGACGTTGTTGGCGTTGGGAATGTTCTCGCTCAGGGAGCCGGGCTGAACGGCGCCGTCGGGGAGCGGCTCGACGGCCCAGGCTTCGACGCCGCGCTCGCCGGCGCGGAGGGCGGAGACGTAGTCGGCGGCGATTTCGCACACCAGGGCCGCCTCGCCGGCGGCTTCCCACCAGCGCCGCACCCGAGTCCCGAATCCGCTGGAAGAGTCCATAGGGGTCACACCGTCTCGATGAAGGTAACTTTGTTGAGCTCGCGCAGGGTGGTGACGCCGGCGCGGACTTTCAGCAGCCCCATCTCGCGGAGGAAAATCATGCCCTCTTCGCGGGCGGCGCGCTTGATTTCGGAGGTGGGCTTCTTCTCGACAATCATCTCGCGGATGCGGTCGCTCAGGTCCAGCAGCTCGCAGATGGCGGTGCGGCCGCGGAAGCCGGTGCCGTGGCACTCGATGCAGCCGGTGCCCTCGTAGAAGGTGACGTTCTTCCAGTCGTCGCCGGCCAGCCCGGACTCGTCGAGCACCTGGCGCTCGTAGCGCACCTCGCGCCGGCAGTGCTCGCAGATGACGCGCACCAGGCGCTGGGCCAGGATGCAGTTGAGGGCGGAGACGAAGTTGTAGGGCTCGACCCCCATATTGAGGAAGCGGCCGATGACGTCGACGACGTTGTTGGCGTGGACGGTGGTGAAAACCAGGTGGCCGGTGAGCGCCGACTGGATGGCGATCTGCGCGGTCTCGATGTCGCGGATCTCGCCGACCATGATCTTGTCGGGGTCGTGGCGGAGGATGGAGCGCAGGCCGCGGGCGAAGGTCAGGCCTTTGCGCTCGTTGACGGGAATCTGCGTGACGCCCTTGATCTGGTACTCGACCGGGTCTTCGATGGTGACGATCTTGTCCTCGTCGGACTTGATCTCGCTGAGGGCGGCGTAGAGGGTGGTGGTCTTGCCGCTGCCGGTGGGGCCGGTGACCAGGATCATGCCGTAGGGCTCGCGGATGTAGCGGCGGAACTTGCGGATGTGGTGGTCGTCGAAGCCGACCACGTCGAGGGAGAGCTGGCGGAAGCGCTCGCTGAGCGACTCCTTGTCGAGGATGCGCAGCACGGCGTCCTCGCCGTGGATGGAGGGCATGATGGAGACGCGGACGTCGATGGGGCGAGCCTTGTAGCGGACGCGGAAGCGGCCGTCCTGGGGGATGCGGCGCTCGGCGATGTCGAGCTCGGACATGACCTTGATGCGGGAGATGATGGCGGCATGCCACTCCTTGGCCAGCGGCGGCATGGCGTGGATGAGCACGCCGTCGATGCGGTACTTGACCGTGACCTCGTTGTCGGAGGTCTCGATGTGGATGTCGGAGGCGCGGCGCTCCAGCGCGTTGAAGAGGGTGGAGTCCACCAGGCGGATGACGGGGGCGCCCTCGGTGTCGCGGGTGAGCTTTTCGACGCTGATGGTGCCGTCCTCGTCCTCGACCTCGCGGACGACGTCGAGGCGGAAGCCCTCGGTGACTTCCTCCAGCACCCGCTGCGACTGCTCGGACTTCTTGAGGATGTCGTCAATCTGCTCCTGGGTGGCCACCTTGACGATGACGTTGCGGCCCAGGCGCACGGAGAGCTCGTCCACGACGAAGAACTGGCTGGGGTCGGCGATGGCGACGATGAGGTTGCCGTCGGTGGCCTCGACGGGGATGAAGTGGTGGCGGAACATCAGCTCAACGGGGATGAGGCGGAACAGCGAGGGGTCGACGTGCTGGCGGCTCAGGTCGACAAACTCGCAGCGGTAGCGGACGGCGAGGCGCTGGGCGCGCTCGAGCTCTTCTTCCGCCGACTGCGGCGCGGGGGGCGGGATGGGTTCGGGCATGGTGGTTTTCCTTTAGCGCGCCAGTTGGCCCAGGGAGAAGACGGGCAGGTAGAGGGCGATGAGGATGATGAGCACCACGCCGCCGACGACGAGGAGCAGCAGAGGCTCGACCAAGGCGATGAGGCGGGCCAGGCGCGCGTCCAATTCGTCTTCGTAGAACTCGGAAACGCTGCTGAGCATTTGCGGCAGCGCGCCGGTGGATTCGCCGACCTCAACCATTTCCGTGACCAGGCCGGGGACGATGCCGGTTTCGTCGAGCGCCTTGTGCAGCGTCTTCCCTTCCCGCACGCCCTGGGCGGCGGTGGCGATGGCGCGGCGGAGCACGGGGCTGCCCATGGCGCCGCCGGCGACTTCGAGCGAGGAAACCAGGGGGATGCCGCTGGAGAGGAGCGTGCCCAGGGTGCGGCAGAACTGGGTGAGGCGGAACTTGAGCAGGATGTCGCCGGCGATGGGGAGGCCCATGCGGAGGCGGTCGAGGAACTGGGCCCCGGCGGGTCTGCGGGAGGCGAAGCCCATGGCGACGGCGGCGGCGACGGCGGCGGCCACCAGCACGAGCACCCAGTCGCGGATGTTCAGAGCCAGGCTGAGAACCAGGACGGTCATGGGTGGGAGCGCCGCCTCCATCTCGGTGTAGAGCTCGGCGAAGCGGGGCACGACGTAGACAATGACGTAGGAGAGCACGCCGGAGGCGACGATGACCAGCAGGGTGGGATAGACGAGGGTGGTCAGCAGGCGGCGGCGGAGGCTGCCGGTAATCTTCTGGTAGGCGATGTATTGGTCGAGCACCACGGGCAGGTTGCCGCTGCGCTCGCCGGCCAGCAGCGCCGTGGTGTAGACCTGGGGGAAGACGCCCTGGGCGGCGAAAGCGTCGGAGAGCGAGGCCCCGCCGCGGACGCGCTGGCGGATGTCGGTCAGGATGCTGCGCAGGGCGGGGCGGGCGGCGCGCTGGGAGAGGATGTCGAGCGCCTGCATGATGGGCAGGCCGGCGCGAATCAGGGTGACGAACTGCTGGTTGAACAGGGTGAACTCATCGGGGGCCAGGCGGCGCCGGCGCCGGCGGCCGTTCTTCCAGCCGAGGGAGACGGCGGGCAGCGCGCCGCGGGGCTGGATGGAGTAGGCGAACAGGCCGCGCTCGGTCAGCCGCTGGCGCACTTCGGCTTCCGACTCGGCCTGCTCGTTGAGCACCTGGGTCTGGCCGCGGTCGTCGGTGACTTTGCAGGTGAACTCAGCCATCGGGCCCACGCTCCCCCATCATCGGAGTAGTTTAGCACCGCGCGGCGGGAAAGGGAAAGCGGGGAGGATATGGAACCACGGATGAACACGGATAGAGGAAGCGATTTGGGGCGAAACTAGGGGGAGGCTTCGTCGACCCAGGCGGTGCCGGGAGGGACGGCGAGGCGGAAGAGATCGGGGTCGAGGGGGCGGTTCTCTTTCCAGTCGCGGAAGTGGAACTCCATCAGGGCGCCGTCGCGCTGGCGGACTTCGATGCGGAGCACCTGGTAGGAGTCGTTGAGGTCGAACCAGATTTCCGTGAACGCCTGCTTGTCGGAGCGCGGGGTGCCGCGCAGCTGCCAGCGCGCGGGGCTGTTGAGCGCGTGGACGCGCGCCACCAGGATGCGGTCGAACGCCTTGCGCAGGTCAATGCGGCCCACCAGCAGCGCGAAGGCCGCCTGCCACTCCGGCGCCTGCTTCAGGCCCTGGCGCCGCACCTGTTTGTCCTCGGGGACGTAGAGGTAAGCGAAGTCGCCGTCGGTGAGAAAAAGTTTTTCATCCGGCGTGCGGTACTCCCAGCGCATGCGGCCGCCCTTCTGGAAGTAGACGCGGCCGGACTCGACCAGGGTATTGGCGCCCGAAGTGTAGCGCTGGACAAACTCGGCCTCCAGCGTGCGTGCATTGTTGTAGCGCCGCTCGACGCCGCCAATCACCGCTTGCGTGTCGACCTCTTGAGCCGCGCTCGCCGCGGCCGACATCGCAACCAAAAGCGAAGCCAGCGCCAAGCGCCGCTTCATTCCTCACGTCCGAGGCTTGAGGTGTCGATGGGGCTTTTCGGATCGAGCCGCACGCGGCCGTCCGCCGCCAGGTGGTAGGGATACCCGGCCGGGTCCAACGGGAATCCCCGCACCATCCCCGCCGCAATCAGCTCCTGCCACGACTGCGGCAGCCGCCCGTTTTGCTTCTGAAAGCGCTGGACCTCGGCCTGCAAGGTCTCGATGTCTTCGTCCACCTTGAGGCCCGCCAGGTGCTTCAAGGCGTTGAGGCGGATGGCTTCCTGGTCGGTGCTGTTGTAGACATCCATCCAAAGGCGGCTGGCCGTCTCGCGGTCGCCGCCTTCGGCCGCCACGCGCGCCGCCATCACCCGCATCCACGGCGCGGCGTCGGGATGCTCCGCGCCTTTGCGAAACGCCTCCGAAGCCCTGGCGTAATCCTTGACGCGGTAGTAGACGAACCCCAGGTCCCACCACAGGCGCCAGTAGTCTGGGTTGCGCTCGATTCCCTTTTCCAGCAGCTTGACCGCCAGCTCCGGCTGCCCGGGCCCGGCGCGCGGCGGCTCGGCCAGGAAGATGGAGCCGAAGCGGTAGGCGAGCAGCAGCTCGGGGTCGAGCGTGGTGGTGATGTCGAGCAGCGGGTAGAGTAAGCGATAATCGGGCGAGCCACCCTGCGTCGCCTTGATGTGTTCCCGCCCGTAGTGCTGCACCACGCGCGTCCAGTAGATGCAGCCCATCAGGCCGTCGTAGCCCATCGAAAGCCGCTTGACCCATTCGCCCGACGGAAGGTAGAGCACGTCCGTCTCGGTGCGGAAGGGCGCCAGCTCGGCGTCGAGCCGCTGCTGCACCCGCACCAGCGCGAAGCCGCCCACCAGCCCGACCAGGAGGACCATCGGCAGCCAGCGGCGGAGAGGAATCATGGCTCTACTTGGTCTCCCGGTTCTGGAGAATCACGAACGCAAATGGCAGCCAGCCCCGCACCCAAGCGCCTGGAGGATTGAGACGAAGGCGGACAGTAGGGGCGCTTGGGTGCGGGGCCAAGCGGCGGAGGGGAATCATGGCTCTACTTGAGATCGCGGTTCTGGAAGATGAGGATGCCCGCGCCCACGACCAACCCGATGTAAATCACGGCGTAGGCAGTGTTGTACAGCACCAGGTCGAGCGGCACCGGATGCTCGTGCGCCACGGACGAGATGACGTTGAAGTTGCGGAAGTTGGGAAGGGCGTAGTACACCGCGCGCGTCACCCACTCCAGCCAGGGCACTTTGACCGCTTTACTCAGCTCCAGGATGTCGGAGGAAAAACTGCCCGCGATGAACAGCCCCACCGTGAAGGCCGCCGAGAGCACCGGCGAGGAGAAGCAGGAGAACAGGAGCGCCAGCGCCGTGGCCAGCAGGAGCTGGAGGAAGATGAAATAGACGGCCACCAGGACGGGCACGTCGCCGGCGCCGGGACCGCCGGTGACGTAGTAGAGCGCCAGGAAAAACCCCACCGTCATCAGGGCCACATTCACCAGCAAAGTCAGGCCCAATCCGGCGAACTTGCCCAGGATGAACTCGTAGCGGTGCACCGGCTTGGAAAGCAGCGCGTAGAGCGTGCGCTTGTCCATCTCCTTGTAGACCAGCCCGATGCCGATGAACACCGCGATGGCCAGCCCGAAGAACGTCACCGCCGTCAGGCCCAGGTTGACCAGGATGAGCTGCTGCACCCCGATGGAAATCTGCCCGAACAGAATCGCGGTGGCGATGAGCAGCAGCGCGAAGACAATCAGGTTGTAGAGCACGCGGTCGCGCACCGCTTCGCGGAAGGTGTTGAAGGCGATGGCGGCGATGCGGCTCACGCTCTACTCCTTGCCCGACAGCTCCGGCACTTTTTCGGTGCCGAAGGTTTCGAAGAAGTAGTCTTCCAGCGAGGCGCGCACCGGCGTGACCGCCAGCAGGGCGCCGCCGTTCTGCTTCACGCACTCCGCCACCGCGAACACCCGTTCGGGCGGCACCGTGAGCATGAGTTTGTCGCCCGCGGCATGGAGGCCGTCGGTCAGCTTCTCCAGCGCCGCCCGCAGCGCCGGCGAGGCGTGGCCGACAATCACTTCGCTGGCCTTGGCCTCGAGCTTGAGGATCTCGTCCAGGGTGCCCACTCCGTGCAGCCGCCCGCGGTTGAGGATGGCGACGCGGTCGCAGAGGGCTTCGACGTCGGAGAGGATGTGGGTGGAGAAGCAGACGGTCTTGCCGCGGCGGCGCAGCTCCAGGATGAGGTCGCGCACCTCCCGCCGCCCCACCGGGTCAAGCCCCAGCATGGGCTCGTCGAGGAAGACCAGGTCGGGGTCGTTGATCAACGCCTGGGCGATGCCGGCGCGCTGGAGCATCCCGCGGGAGAAATGCCGCAGGGCCACATCGGCGGCGTCGGCCAGGCCCACCTGCTCCAGCAGCGTGCCCGTCCGGGTCCGCCGCTCGGCGCTGGCCAGGCCGCACAGTTGGCCGCAGTACTCGAGAAACTCGCGCGCGCTCAAGTAGTCGTAGAAGTACGGCGCTTCGGGCAGGTAGCCGATGCGCCGGCGCACCTCGACGTCGTCCAGGTCCCGGCCCAGCAGCCGCGCCGTGCCGCTGGTGGGATAGATCAGCCGCAGCAGCAGCTTGAGCGTGGTGGTCTTCCCCGCCCCATTGGGGCCCAGCAAGCCGAAGATCTCCCGCTCCTCGACGCTGAGGCTGAGGTGGTCGAGGGCGCGGCGCGGGCGCTTGCGCCAGAACCCCACCGCGTAATCTTTTGTCAGCTCGAGCGTCTCGATGGCGGGCATGGGGGTCGCGGAGTTATCGCCGGAGAATCATAGACACAAGGGCCGGCGCCTCGTCAAGGAGCAGGCCGCCGGCCTCGGAGCCCAATTGGGGTCTAGGTGCTGGGGATGGGGGGATCGTTCGGCCCCGCAGGAGCAATCAGGTTGAAGCGGATGACGCCGGAATCGTCCAGGAAGAACGACTTGCGCCCCACCCGCCCCCGGTCGGCCCCGCCCGGTCCCGGGTCCGAGTTGAGCGTGAAAGTGGAATAGCCGGCGACCGTGCAGGTCGGGCCGGGAGCCGGGAGCTGCAACGCGGGCACGTAAACGTAGTAATAGCCGGACTTGACCCCCGAGGCCAGCACGTTGTCAATCAGATCCGCATTCTGGCAGGTGGAGCCTCCGCCGCCCGGAGGGCCCAGGGTCGCCAAGGTCGGCGGGAACCCATTCTGATAGGTGCTGCTGTAGGCCACCGACGAGGTGAAGAACGTCCGCATCGTGGCCGCCGCGGACGTTTCGTTGGCCGCCATGCGCGACTGCAGGAAATTGGGAATGGCGATGGCCGCGATAATCAGGATGATCGCCACCACAATCAACAGCTCAATCAGCGAAAAACCGGAAGCCCGCGAGCGATTCGGTTGGCTACCCATCAGCGCACCCCCTGGCGCGGAAGCATACCGCAAAAAAGAATCGGAGGGAAGCAAGCGCTTCCCTCCGAGAACATCTTTGCAGCCGGACCTACTGCACGGCCGCGTCGGTGAAGACGGCGGTGCAAGGTACGGCCGGGTCAGCGGCCACGCAGAACCGGGTTACGCCCGAGTCATCCGTGATGTACCCGCGCTTGCCCTGGTTCGGCACAGCCACCGCCAGATACGCGTAGGTGGAGACGCCCCAGTTGGGGCAGCCACCCGGAGGCACGCCGGTCCCGGCAGGGGTCGGCGCTCCGCCCGGCGGGTTGGTGGCGCTGAAGTTGTAGCCGCTCTTGATGCACGGCACACCGGCGCAGCCCAACACGTCGTCCAGCAGTCCCGCGTTCTGACAGGTATACGGCAGACCAGCGCCCGGCCCCAGGATAGCCAAACTCCAGGCATACCCGACGCCGTAGGTGGTCTGGTAGGTCACTTCAGAGGTGTTGACGGTTCGGAGCGAACCCACCGCCGAAGTCTCGTTTGCGCGCTGACGCGACTGCAGAAGGTTCGGGATGGCGATCGCAGCAATGATGAGAATGATCGCAACCACGATCAGCAGCTCGATCAGCGAAAAGCCCTTTTCACGGTTCCTCATTTTCTTGGTGTTCTCCTTGTGGGGTCAGGGGTATTCCTCATACGTACGGGTTCTTGCGCGAGTTACCCCCGACTACCACCCAGTATAAGTGCAATCCTCATTCCACAATTCCGTAAAGACTCTATCTATTTGATAACCCCCGCAATACAGAGCACACTCCCCACCAAGGTGCTACTCAATATAACACAAAAGGTCTAAAGAACCCTGACACAAAGTGGCAGCCTCACACCCTGTGTTTCTTGGCGTAGTGCCGAAACGAGCGATAACTCATCCCCAAAAGTTCGGCCGCGCGGGCGCGGACTCCACCGGCCTTCTCCAACGCCGCCAGCAGGTAGGCGCGCTCCTGCTCTTCGATGTGTTTCTGAAAGTCCACCCCGTCGTCGGGTATGAGCAACTGCCCCGGGGCCACCAGCGGCAGGCGGCTGATATGCTCCGCCAGGCTGCGCAGGCCGATCTCTTCGCCGGGCTCCAGCGCCACGGCGCGCTCGACCACGTTCTCCAGCTCGCGCACGTTCCCCGGCCAGGAGTAATTGCGCAGCGCCTCCAGCGCCTCGGCGGAGAGGCCGCGCAACGGTTTGCTCATCTGCTCGCTGTAGCGCTGCAGGAAGTGCAGCGCCAGCAGCGGGATGTCGTCGCTCCGTTCGCGCAACGGCGGCATGTGCAACGGAATGACGCTGATGCGGTAGTAGAGGTCCTCCCGGAAGGTCTTCTCGGCCACCAACTGCCGCAGGTCCTTGTTGGTGGCGGCGATGACGCGCACGTCCACGCTGTTTTCCTCCGTGCTCCCCAGCGGCCGCACCTTCCGGTCCTGCAGCACCCGCAGCAGCTTGACCTGCATGGGCAGGCTCATCTCCCCGATTTCGTCGAGGAACAGCGTCCCGCCATGCGCGGCCTGGAACAGGCCCGGCTTGCTGTGGGTGGCCCCGGTGAACGCCCCCTTCACGTAGCCGAACAGCTCACTCTCCAGCAACGTCTCCGGGAAAGCGCCGCAGTTGAGGGAGACGAAGGGGTGATCGAAGCGCGGGCTCAGCTCATGGATGCGCCGCGCCACCAGCTCCTTGCCGGTGCCGCTCTCTCCCGTCACCAGCACGGTGCTGCTGGTGGCGGCGATGGCGCGGGCGGTTTCCAGCACAGCGCGCAGCGGACGGCTCTGCCCGATGATGTTGTCGCGGGCCAGTTCGCGCGCGGCGCGCTGGAAGAGGTCGCGCTCCCGCCGCGTGCGCAGGAACTCCTCGGACCGCCGCACCACTGACTCCACTTCTTCAATGGTGCGGTCGGACTTGACGATGTACCGGTCGGCCCCCAGGTTCAGCGCCTGGATGATGAGCTCCTGCGGGTGCTCCTTGCCGGTCATGAGGATGAAGACCGAGTCGGGGCTCACCTGCCGGGCGAACTCCAGCAGCTCGATGCCGTTGCCGTCGGGGAGGGTAATGTCGCAGACGATGAGGTCGAAGAGCTGCTGCTCGAGCCGCCCGCGGGCTTCGCGGGTGTCGCGGGCCAGCGTCACCTCGTACTGGCCGCGGCGGAAGGCCAGGGCCAGGCTTTCCCCGATGGGCTCGTCGTCAATGATGAGCAGGCTGGCCATGAGCAGCAGTAGTGTAGCAGGAAGAGGCGGAAAACCGGCAGAGGTCAGCCCCGAGGCAGCTCGACCGTGAACACCGACCCGCAGGGCTGGACGGCCTCCACCACCACTCGGCCGCCGTGGCTCTGGATGATCTGGTAGACAATCGCCAGGCCCAGCCCGGTGCCGCCCGGGAAGCCGGTCTCGAAGGGCTGGAAGATTTTCTCTCGCTGCTCCGGCGCCATGCCCACGCCGGTGTCGGCCACGCGGATGCGCACCACGCCGTTGCCCTCCTCCAGCGCCAGGCGGAGCGTGCCGCCATCGGGCATGGCCCGAACGGCGTTGTCGCAGAGGTTCCAGAGCACTTGCCGCATCTGTCCGGCGTCCACCGCCGCCGTCACGCGTCCGCCGGGCAGTTGTTTCTCCACGCGGATGGCCCCGTTGAACTGCGGGTGGCGCTCCAGCAGCAGCAGCGTTTCCTCCACCAGTTGCCCCAGGTCGGTCGGCTGGCGCCGCGGCACGGGGCCCTTGCTGTAGCTCAGGATGTCGATGACCAGCCGGTTCAGGCGGTCGGATTCGCGGTTGACGATGTCCACCAGCTTCTGCTCGTCCTCACCCATGGCGGCGTAGCGGGCCAGTTGCCGGACCGAGCCGGCGATGGCGGCCAGCGGGTTGCGGATCTCGTGGGCAATGGCGGCCGCCAGGCGTCCCAGCGCCGCCATCTGCTCCTTGTGCGCCACTTCGGCCTCCAGGCGCTTGAGCTCAGTCAAGTCCTGGAAGTTATAGACGTAGCCCGCCTCCAAGTCTTCGCGCGTGCGCAGAACGGACACGGTGACGCCCAGGATTTTCTCCTTGCCGTCCGCTGTGCGCACCCGCAGCTCATGCCGCAGCCGGGCCGGCGGCTGACCCGGCTGGGGCAGCAGCGAGAGCAGCTCCGGGAACTCGCCCGCGAGCATGGCCCCGCGGAGGCGCGTCCCCGGCACGGCCAGGATCTCTTCTCCCGCCGGGTTCAGCAGCAGGATGCGCCCTCCGAGGCTGGTGGTGAGCAGGCCGCCGCGCATCGACTGCACGATGTTCTCGTTGAACGCCTGCAGCTCCTGGAGCTCCCCGAGCTTGTCCTCCAGCGCCACACCCGCGCGGCGCAAGGACTCCGACAGTTGGCTCGACAGGTACCAGACCCCCACGAAGGCGAAGAGGTTGATGAGGAGCTGCACCTGCAAGGGCCAGACTCCCAGTGTCATCGGATACAGCACCGGCGCCAGCTTGAAGAAGCCCGCATTGACGATGCCGGCGAAGGACAGAAAGCTGAGCGCCGCCACCAGGAACGACCCCACCCGCGGCAGGATGATGCTGGCCACGATGATCTCCAGCGGGTAGAGCAGAACGAAGTAGCTCTCCAGGGAGCCGGTGAGATAGACGAAGCCGGTGATGATGGAGAGGTCGACCCCCAACTGCACGTAGGCTTGCAGGTAGGGGTCGAGGTTCAGCCCGTGCAGGATGGCGTAGAGGACCGCCACCGCGTAGGCAACCAGAATCAGGGAGAGGAAGTACTTGACCGGGACCGGCGAGGGCACGAAGTGGCGGATGACCAGCTCGATCCCGAGCAGAAAGGTAATGACCAGGATACGAACCTTGACCAGCCAGGAGAGCCAGTCGCGGACTTGTCGCGGGCTGCTCATTCGTCAGCCCCGGGCGGACGCGCGTTCGCCTAGGAGCCCAACTTGCCGATGAGGTCGAACAGCGGCAAGTAGAGGGAGATGACGATGCCGCCGACCACCACGCCGAGGATGAGCAGGATGAGCGGCTCCATCGCCGTCAGCAGGTCCTTGACCGCCGTGTCCACCTCTTCCTCGTAGAAGTCGGCGATCTTCGACAGCATGGCGTCGAGCGCGCCGGTCTGCTCGCCGACGCCGATCATCTGCGACACCATGGCCGGGAAGACGGCGCTGGCCTTGAGCGGCTCGACCAGCGTCCGGCCTTCCTCGACCGCCTTGCGCACCGCCATCAGGGCGCGCTCGATGACGGCGTTGCCGGAGGTGCGGGCGGTGATGGTGAGGCCGTCGAGGATGGGCACGCCGCTGGAGAGCAACGTCCCCAGGGTGCGGCAGAAGCGCGCGGTGGCGATCTTGCGCAGCAGGATGCCGATGAGCGGTATGCGCAGCATGATGGAATCGATAACGTAGCGCCCGCCCGTGGTGTGGTAGTAGGCGCGGATGGCCAAGGCGATGCCGATGGCCGCGAGACCCATCAACCACCAGAAGTCCTGGACCACCCAGCTGATGTTCATGACGATGCGGGTGGGCAGGGGCAGGTCGACCCCCAGGTCGAGGAAGAGCTTGACGAAGGTGGGCACCACCCACTTCATCAGCCCGAACACGATCAACGTCATGATGATGATGACGGCGCTGGGGTAGATGAGCGCCGACTTGACCGCCGCCTTGAGCTTGACGTTCTTTTCGATGTAAGTCGCCAGCCGCTGCAGCACGCCGTCGAGGATGCCGCCCGTTTCCCCGGCCTCCACCATGTTGGTGTAGAGGTCGTCGAACACTTTGGGGAACTGGCGCAGGGCGTTGGCCAGGGTGGAGCCCGATTCCACCTGCGTGCGCACGCCGGTGAGAGTCTTCTGGAAGGTCTTGTTTTCCTGCTGCGTGGCAAGGATTTCCAGCGACTGCACCAGCGGCAGGCCGGCGTCGATCATGGTGGAGAGCTGGCGGGTAAAGATCGCCATTTCCTTGGCGGTGACGCCGCCGCCGAGGAGCGGGATGACGAACTCCCGGCCCTTCTCGCGAATGACCATGGGGCGGATGCGGTCGCGCTGTAGGCGCGCCTCGAGCTCGGCGCGGCTGGTGGCGGTCAGGTCGCGCTCCCAGCGCTCTCCGGTCGCGGTGATGCCTTTCACGGCGTAGGTTGGCATGGCGGACTGGCCTCCTTTGGACCCGGATTCTTACCGTTTCGCAACCGGCGCTCGCCCCTGGCCGACCGAGGCCGGACCCCGACTAATCATATCCTGCAACTCGTCGGGAATGGAAGAACGGGACATCGCCACTTCGAGGGAAATCTTTTTCTGGAAGTAGAGCGTGGCCAGGGACTGGTTGAAGGTCTGCATCCCGAACTTGTCCTGCCCGGTCTGCATGGCGGAGTAGATCTGGTGGATCTTGTCCTCGCGGATGAGGTTGCGGACGGCGGCGTTGGGCACCAGGATCTCCATGGCCAGCACGCGCCCCTTGCCGCTCAAGTGCGGGAGCAGCGACTGGCACATGATGCCCTCCAGCACCAGCGAGAGCTGGGCGCGCACCTGAGCCTGCTGGTGGGAGGGGAAGACGTCCACGATGCGGTTGATGGTGGAGACGGCGGAGTTGGTGTGCAGGGTGGCGAAGGTGAGGTGGCCGGTCTCGGCGATGCGCAGCGCCGACTCGATGGTTTCCAGGTCGCGCATCTCGCCGATGAGCACGATGTCGGGGTCTTCGCGCAGCGCCGCGCGCAGGGCGTTGGTGAAGGACTTGGTGTCGGTGTGCACCTCGCGCTGGTTCACCAGGCACTTCTTGTGGGAGTGGATGAACTCGATGGGGTCTTCCACCGTGATCATGTGCTCGGGCCGCTCGGAGTTGATTTTGTCGAGCATGGCGGCCAGGGTGGTGGACTTGCCGCTGCCGGTCGGTCCGGTGACCAGTACCAGCCCGCGCGGCTTCTCGCACAGCGTCTTGACCACCGGCGGCAGCCCCAGGTCGTCGAACCCTTTGATCTGCCACGGAATGGTGCGGAACACGGCCCCCACGGCGCCGCGCTGCATGAAGACGTTGGCGCGGAAGCGCGCCAGGCCGCGGATGCCGAAGCTGAAGTCAAGCTCCCAGTTCTCCTCGAAGCGGTGCTTCTGCGCGTCGGTGAGGACGCTGTAGGCGAGCTGCTTGGTCTCCGGAGCCGTCATGGGCTCCAGCCCGTCGATGGGCTTGAGCTTGCCGTCCACGCGGATGCGCGGGGGGCTGTTGGTGGTGATATGGAGGTCGGAGCCGTTGATCTCCAGCATCTTCTTAAGCATTTCGGTCAAGCTGAGCGTAGCCACGGTCTCCTCCTCTTACAGCACCGTTTCGCGGATGACTTCCTCGATGGTGGTCATGCCGTTCATGATCTTGATGAGGCCGCTGCGGCGCAGGGTGATCATGCCCTGCTCGATGGCCTTCTTCTTGAGCTCCAGGGCCGAGGCGCCGACCAGGATGAGCTCGCGCAGCTCGTCGGTGATCTCCATGACTTCGTAGAGGCCGGTGCGGCCCTTGTAGCCGCTGCCGTTGCAGCGCTCGCAGCCCTTGCCCTTGGAAACCTTGACGGTCTTGGACTCCTCGGGGGAGTAGCCGACGTCGATGAGGGCTTGGGGGGGCAGGTTGAGCTTCTCCGTGCACTCGGTGCAGATGCGCCGCACCAGGCGTTGGGCGCAGATGAGGTTAACGGAGGTCGCCACCAGGAAGGGCTCGATGCCCATGTTCATCAGCCGGCTGATGGTGCCGGGGGCGTCGTTGGTGTGCAGGGTGGAAAGCACCAGGTGTCCGGTGAGCGCCGCCTTGACCGCAATCTCCGCCGTCTCGAAGTCGCGGATCTCGCCCACCAGGATGATGTTCGGGTCCTGCCGCAGGAAGGAGCGCAGGGCGGCGGCGAAGTTCAGCCCAATCTGCTCCTTCATCTGCACCTGGTTGATGCCCATGAGCTGGAACTCCACCGGGTCTTCGGCGGTCATGATGTTGGTGTCGGGGGTGTTGAGGCGCGAGATGGAGCTGTAGAGGGTGTTGGTCTTGCCGCTGCCTGTCGGGCCGGTGACCAGCACCATGCCGTAGGGCTTGAGGATGGCCTTCTCCAGCTTGACCAGCGACTCGGGCTCGACCCCGAGCTTGGTCATGTCCAGGCGCAGGTTCTCCTTGTCCAGCAGCCGCATGACGATCTTCTCGCCGTGCAGGGTGGGGCAGACGGAGACGCGGTAGTCGAGCTCCTTCTTGCGGCCGTCCTTGGTGAGCTTGAGCATGATGCGCCCGTCCTGCGGCAGGCGCTTCTCGGAGATGTCGAGCTTGGCCATGATCTTGACGCGGCTGGTCATGGCGTCCTTGAGCTTGAGCGGCGGGTTCATGAAGTTGTGCAGCACGCCGTCAATGCGGAAGCGGACGCGGTAGTCCTTCTCGTAAGGCTCGATGTGGATGTCGCTGGCGCCCTTGTTGAGGGCTTCGGTGAGGATGAGGTTGACCAGCTTGATGACGGGGGCGTCCTCGGCGGCGTGCTCGAGCTCGGCGGCGGAGAGCTCAGCCTCCTCCTCGGCCACCTCGACGTCGGCGTCTTCGGCGCCAATCTGCGCCATCACCCGTTCCAACTCCTGCTCGGAGGTGGCGCCGCCGCTGCTGCCGTAGAACTTGGTGATGGCCTCGATGATGGACGACTCGGAAGCCACCACGGGCTCCACCTTGAGCCCGGTCATGAACTTGATGTCGTCCATGGCAAAGACGTTGGTGGGGTCGGCCATGGCGATGGTGAGGGTGGAGCCGACGCGGGAGAGGGGAACCACCTGATACCGCACAGCCGTTTCCTGGGGCACCAGCTTGACCACGCCGGCGTCCACTTCGTAGTAGCTGAGGTTGATGGCGGGGACGCCGTACTGGCGGGAGAGCACGCCGGTGATTTCTTCGTCGCCGACGAAGCCCAGCTTCACCAGCGCCCCGCCCAGCCGGCCGCCGTTCTTCTTCTGATGGGAAAGGGCCTGCTCGAGCTGGTCTTTGGTGATCAGCTTTTCCTTGATGAGGATTTCGCCCAGCCGTGCCGACACTCGTTACCCCGCCCTTAGTAGTAGGCTGCATCGTAGGGCAAACGAAGCGCCGGTGTCAAGCAAGGCAACCTCTTGCAAGGACGTTGTTTGCGCTAAGATGAGCGCCCCATGGACGGCCAGGAGCAAGGGCGGCGCCCACCCATCCTCGTGACCGGGCTCTCGGGCAACCTGGGCCGGCACCTGGCGCCTCGGCCGGCGTCCCACCCGCTGGTCGTGGCGCAGCACACGAGGGAAGAAGCCATGCGGGCCATCGGCGAGTCCTAGCGAGGGCCTTCCTCCAAGAATCTTTTCAACAAAAATGTTGAAAAGTTTGTGGAAAAGGCGCGAGGCACGAGACTAAGCGGCGGTCGGCCAAGCTGTTTTCTTGAGTTGCACACAAATTCAGCAATTGCGGCGAGGCTCAAGGATTTTTCCCGGAACGCCGCAGGTGGCAACGCAGTTTGGCGAAGGAATTGCCTCGAACACCCATGCGCGGTTCGTCTCGAACACGATCGCTGGAGGTCGCAGGAAAAGTTTGAAAAGCAGATCCCTCCCTTCGGCTGCGCTCAGGGTCTGCGACGACTCCGCCCTAGCGGCCCCGCCACTGGCGGGGCCAGGGCTTCGCTCGGGATGACAGGCTCCATGGGACGCGAGAAGAGGGACTG
>Ga0209399_10000312_pt1 | contig 30239 bp, 34 predicted proteins | sample OV2TP3_FD_184130 | JGI IMG/M metagenome (GOLD analysis project Ga0209399, IMG submission 184130) | Hot spring microbial communities from Beatty, Nevada to study Microbial Dark Matter (Phase II) - OV2 TP3 (SPAdes) (version 3) | ecosystem: Environmental > Aquatic > Thermal springs > Hot (42-90C) ... | reverse complement strand
TCTCGCGCGCGATCTCGGGCAGCGCCTTCGCCGCCTCGTTCACCCCTTCCAGGGTCTCCCGCGCAAGCCGCCGGTTGTCCTCGGCGAGCCAGGCTTCGGCGCGCGCCACCGCGCCGGGCAGTTTTCCCGTCGTCGCCTCGAGATCGGCGGTGACGCGCTCGAGCGAAGCGAGCGACGAGCCGACACGGCTGCGGTTCTCGGGCGCAAGGAGCGCGTTCAGACCCGCGATCAGTTCGCGGGTGTCGCGCACGGTGCGCTCGGCGCCATCGGCCATGGTGTCCAGAAACGAGGGCCGCAGCTGCAGCTCGGCAACCCCGCCGCCTCCCCGCGGTGCGGGCGCCGGGTCGCGGCCTTCGTCGAGCAGATGCACGTACGCGATGCCGGTGATGCCCTCCATGGCGAGCTGCGCGTACGTGCCGCGCGTCACCGGGATATCGCTGTTCACTTCGATGTCGATCAGGATTCGCTGCGCGTCCTTGGGATCGAGCCGGATCGCGGTCACGCGTCCGACGCCCATGCCGCGGTAGCGCACCTGCGCCTGCGGGTTGAGCCCGGTGACCGGCGCGGTCGAGACCACGCGATAGGGCTTGCGCTCGAGCGGCTCCTGCGCCAGCCAGTTCGCCCAGGCCGTGATTCCGGCTACGAGCCCGATGACGAACAGCCCTGTGATCAGCGCGTATGCCCGGCTTTCCATGCGTGATTTACGCCGCGGCCGTGCCGTGCGCGAACGCGCGGCGGCCCCGGTCTCCTCCGAAAAAGTTGCGCACGAAAGGATGCGGCAGGTGCTGGACTTCTTCCAGGGTGCCGCAGGCGATTATATGCTGATCGCCGAGCACGGCGACGCGGTCGGTCAGCTCGTTGAGCGTGTCCAGATCGTGCGTCACCATGAGCACGGCGAAGCGATGGTCGGCGCGCAGCCGCTTGATGAGCTGGACGAAGCGCTCGGAGCGGTCCGGATCGAGTCCCGCGGTCGGCTCGTCCAGCACGAGCAGGTCGGGCGCGAGCGCGAGCGAGCGCGCGAGCGCGACGCGCTTCACCATTCCTCCGGAGAGATTTGCCGGCAGATAGCCGCCGTGCCGCGGCTCCAGTTCCACCTCCGAGAGCTTGGTATGCACGATGGCGCGAATCTTCTTCTCCGACAGCCCGCCCCGCTCGCGCAAGGGGAAGGCGACGTTGTCGAACACGCTGAGCGCGGAAAAGAGCGCCCCGTTCTGGAACAGCATTCCCATGCGGCGCCGCGCGTCGCGCACCTTCTTGAAGCTGGAATCGTCCCAGGAGACGCCGAACACGCGCACCGAGCCCGCCGCCGGGTGCTTGAGACCGAGAATCACCCGCAGGAGCTGGGTCTTGCCGCTCCCCGAGCCGCCGACAAGCGTCATCACTTCGTCACGCCGGACGTGAAGGTTCAGGTCCCGGTGCAGCACGTGGCCCGGCCCGACCGTGTTGGTCAGGTCCTCGACCTCGATCACATGCTCGCCCGCCTCAGCCGACATTTCTCAGCAGGATCGCGAAAATCGCATCGAGCACGATGACGCAGGTGATCGCGGCGACCACCGAACGCGTCACGCCCGCGGCGAGGCTTTCGGTGTTCGGCAGCACGCGCAGCCCGTAATGGCAGGCCACCAGGGCAACGGCGAAGCCGAAGGCCACCGACTTGCCGATGCCGATCCAGAAGTTGACCACCTCGACCGCGCGCGGCAATGCCTCGAGGAACGCCTCCGGCCCGATGCCGAGCGTGAAGCGCGACACCAGCATCGCGCCGGCGAGCGCCGCAAGATCGGTGCAGAACGCGACCAGCGGCAGCGCGACCGCGAGCGCGATCACCTTGGGAAGCACAAGCCGCGTGGTCACCGAGACGCCCATCACCGCGAGCGCCTCGATCTCCTCGGTGACGCGCATCACGCCGAGTTGCGCCGTGATCGCCGAACCCGAGCGCCCGGCGGCGATGATCGAGGCGAGCATCGGACCGAGCTCGCGCACGACGCCGACACCGACGATGTTGATGACCAGCAGGTCCGCGCCGTAGCGCTTGAGCTGCAGCGCCGAGAGGTAGGTGAGCACGATCCCGACCAGGAAACCGACCAGCATCGTGACCGGGAGCGCGGTGACTCCGGCGCGGTACAGGCCCGCCGAGAATTCGCGCAGCGGCACGTCGCGCGGCCGCTGCACGAGCGCCACCGCGTCGAGCACGATCTGCCCGAGGAGCGCCGTCGCGTCGCGCACGTGCGCCGCAAACCGCATCGCCGCCTCGCCGGTCGCGACCACGGGCAGGAGCGGATCGACCGGCCGCGTCAGCACGTCGGGCACGCGCAGCCCGCGCTTCACCTGGGCGAGAATCCTCTCGTGCTGCGGTGAAACGTCGACTTGCTGCGCGCCACGCACCGCGCGCGCGAGCCACAGCGCCCCCGCGTCGTCGAGATCGGCAAGCCCGCGCAGGTCCCAGGCCACGCGATCGGGCGGCTGGCGGCGCAGCGCGGCGAGGCTGCGCACGATTTCCTCGCGCCTCGCCTTGAGCCCGTTGAAGGTCCATTCGCCCGAAGCCCTGACGCGCATCGGTACCGGATCGTGCGGGACGGTCTCGATCTCGAGCGCAGCGTCCTGAGCGGGCATGGCGGCCGAGTATACTGCGCGCCGCATGACGCTGGTGGACATCGGCGCCAACCTGACGCACGCCTCCTTTCGCGACGATCTCGACGACGTGATCCGCCGCGCGCACGAAGCCGGTGTCGAGACGATCATCGTCACCGGCACTACGGTCGCGGAAAGCGGCCGCGCCGCCGAGCTCGCCTCAAGGCATCCGCAAACGCTGTACGCGACCACAGGCGTGCATCCACACCACGCGCGCGAGTGCGACGCGGGGACGATCCCGGCGCTGCGCGCGCTCGCCGCGCTGCCGCGGGTGGTTGCGCTGGGCGAATGCGGTCTGGACTTCAACCGCAACTATTCGCCGCATCCGGCGCAGGAACAGTGGTTCGAGGCGCAGCTCGAGTTGGCGGCCGAACTCGGCCTGCCGCTCTTTCTGCACTCGCGCGATGCGCATCCGCGTTTCGCCGAGATCCTGAAGCGCCATCGAGTCCGCAAGGCGGTCGCGCACTGCTTTACGGGGAGCGCGCCCGAGCTGCGCGCGTACCTCGAACTCGGCCTGTACGTCGGAATCACGGGCTGGATCTGCGACGAGCGGCGCGGCCGGCACCTGCTGGAACTCGTGCGCGAGATTCCGCGCGATCGCCTGCTGGTCGAAACCGATTCGCCCTACCTCACGCCGCGCGACCTGCGTCCGCAGCCGCGCGCGCGGCGCAACGAGCCGGCGTTCCTGCCGCACATCCTGCGCACGCTCGCGCGGGCGCTCGGGCGGCCTGCCGAAGAGGTCGGCGAGGACACCGCGCGCAACGCGCGGGAGCTGTTCTCGCTGAAGTGAAGATCCGCTGGGGGCGTCGCGGCTGCTCAACTCAGCCGTGGCCCCTCATTCTTTTCCCGGCATCCCCGGCGGATCCTCGTCCGGGTGACGCAGTTTCACGACCTCGCGCGCGATTCCGTCCTCCGAGAACTGGATCCAGAGTTTCCACCTGAAGTCCACATTATCGCGAAGCTGGTACTCCCAGACCTCTCGCTGCTGGCGCGGCATGTACGCAGTGAGAAACGGCGGACCGAACAGGTCGCGCACGTCCTGCTTCGTCCACTTGCCCGCGACCACCTTGCCGAGGTTCTCGACCGTGAGCCGCTGCTCGATGTCGCGCACGATCCCGTCCGGGCCGATGCGCACCGCATAGGTGTGAAATCCTACCGGCCCGCGCGGATACCACCAGATGGTGCCGTCCGCCCGAACCTGGCGGTCCGCCGGGATCCCCATCGTCGCCTCAACCTCTGCGGCGGTGGATTTGCCCGGAACCAGGGTTCTGCCGTCGTAGGAAGCGCAGGCGCCCAACCCGGATACGGCGAGCCAAAGCGGCCACCAGATTCTCATCGTCACGCCCTCCGCAACACTTCGATCGTGCGGTTCGTCGGTTCGACACGAACCCAGTCGCCGCTCCTCAGCGCCTGGCGCGGATCGAGGTCCCAGCCCTCGGTGATCGGGATCCCGGCGAAGATCGCCCCCTGCACCATCACCGGGTTAGTCACACCGAAGATGAACGCTTTGGGCGCGATTTTCTTCCATTTGAGGTCGTAGAAAGCCCAGCCCGCCGCAATCCCGCCTTTGGCGGACGGGAAAAAGCAGACCTTGTCGACGATACTCGCCCCTTCGAGGCGATGCCCGGGCCTGGTGATCACGCCAGTCCAGCGGTCCAGGTCGTAGCGCGGGCTGAACCCCTCTTCCGAAACGAGCGCCTCGCCCTCGACCGCAGGGCCGAATGCGCGCCGCACGTGGATCCGGTTCACCGCAGCACGCCCGAGCAGGCGATCTCCACGCACTCGGCGGTGCGCCGCAGGATCGTGTTGAAGCGGTGCGCGCCGATGATGTTCACGATCTTGGCGGAATTGGAAACCATGTTGGTCCAGCGGTGCGCCTCGCGCATCGCCGAGAGGTTCTGCAGGATGTAGAAGCACACGCCCTCCAGGATCGTGACACCCGCTTCTTCCAGCGACTGCGCAAAGCCGAGCCTGCGCGCCTGCGCGAGCACGCCCGAATTCGTGGTGACGAAGCAGCTCGATCCCGCCCTGACCCGGCGGCCCGCGAAGAGCGCGGCGAGCCGCTTCATTTCGAGGAGCGATTGCTGCGGACCGGAGAACACCACGAGCCGCGCATCGCCATCTCCGAGGCGGAAACCGCGGTACACGCGCTCGATGTCCTCGCCCGCGATCACAACGCTTTCCGCTACGACGTTGCCGCCGAGCGCCGCTTCGATGCTCGGCGCCTCGGGCGTCACGCCGACGAAGTGGAACATCGCCATCGAGCCGTAGCTCGCGAGCGCCGCGCCCAGGTGCTTGAGTTCGTCCGCCGTGGGCGTGCGGCGAAAGCCGTGGATTACCGGAACGGCGAAATAGTTCTGGTGCGCTTGGCCGACCAGCTTCCCGACCGCGCCCCAGTCGGCGAGATCGTCGAGCGCCGCATCGAGCTGCACCGTGAAGGTGCCCCGGCGATGCTCGTCGAGATGAAAACCGTACTCGGGCGTGCGGCCGGTGAGCGCCGCCGCGAGCGCTGCCGGCCCGGACTCGAAGTTCGAGCGCGCGCCGAAAACCGAATTGGCATAGATCACCGTCCCCGTGTCGCCCCAGGCGACGCGTTCGCCGAGGTGAGGCTGGTAAACGGTCTGGTAATTGATGCAGGTGTCGGTCGTGACCACGTCCATGCCCTGCAGGCAGGCGATCAGTTCGCGTTCCTTGGCCGCCTCGCCCGCGTCCTGCCCGAGCCGCTCGCAGTGCGCGAAATCGATGCAGCGCGCGTTGGTCGTCGTCGGCACGATGCAGCGCGCACCGAGACGCGCTTCCGAGCGCAGCCATTGCAGGCCGCCGTCGCCCATCACCTCGATATCGCCCATCATGTGGACGTTGGTGACCGGCACGAAGCGCCTGGCGCCCCAGAACGCGCCCACCGCCATCTGGTACTCAAGCGCGCGCTTCGCCGCCTCGCCCCGCGTTCCCGCGAGAATCCCCCTTTCCTCGGGGGTGAGATCCATCAGGCTCCCTTGCCGGGATTTTCCGAAAAGAACCGCGAGAACTTGTCCTGCTCGTCCTTGTACTGGTCGGCGTCCGGCGGCGGCGTGCCCTTGCGCGTGATGTTGGGCCACTTCGCCGCGTACTCGGTGTTGAGTTTCAGCCAGTTCGCCGCCTGGGCGTCCGAGTCGGGCACGATCGCCTTGGGCGGGCACTCGGGTTCGCAGACGCCGCAGTCGATGCATTCGTCGGGATGGATGACGAGCATGTTCTCGCCCTCGTAGAAGCAGTCCACCGGACAGACTTCGACGCAATCCATGTACTTGCACTTGATGCAGGCTTCGGTGACGACGTAGGTCATGGGGGATTCCGCACGGAAAGGCTTGAATTATCGCATTCGCTACCCCAGTATCATTTCAGGTCGCGCCATGGACGTCACCGCCGCCAATTTCGAACGCGAAGTCCTCGAATCCTCGAAAGACCGGCCGGTCGTCGTGGATTTCTGGGCGCCGTGGTGCGCCCCGTGCCGTGCCCTCGCGCCGATCCTGGAGAAGCTCGCCGCCGAATACGCCGGCCGCTTCAGGCTGGTCAAGATCAATTCGGACGACAATGCCGAGCTCGCGGCGGCGTTCGGCGTGCGCTCGATTCCCGACGTCATGGCATTCCGGGACGGCAAGCCGGTGGCGCACTTCCTCGGCGCCCTGCCCGAGGGTCAGGTGCGCGCCTTCATCGACCGCCTGCTTCCGCCGCAGGAACTGGAGCTCGCCGCGCAGGCGATCGAGGAGCGGCGGCTCGACGAGGCCGAGCGGCTGCTTGCCGCGGTGAAGCCGAACATCGACTGGGACGAGAAGGCCGACACGCTGCGCCAGGCGCTCGCGTTCGCCCGCTCGGCCGGAGGCGGCGCCGCCGAGGGCGATCTGCGGGCCCGGCTCTCGGCCGATCCTTCGGACCACGAATCGCGGCTCACGCTTGCCGGGGTCCTCGCCGCGGCGCGCCGCTATCGCGACGCGCTGGACGAGCTTCTCGAAATCGTGCGCCGCAACCGCGAGTGGCGCGATGGCGAAGCGCGCAAGCAGATGCTCGCCATATTCAATCTTGCGGAAAGCGATCCCGATCTCGTGTCCGAGTACCGCAGGAAGCTCGCGCGAGCGCTGTATTAGAGAACGAAATCGAACACGGCGTGCTCGACGCCGTCGCGCGCCTCGGTCTTCACGGCGAGCGCCCCGGCGCGCGGCTCCCGGAAGTAAAGCTGCGTCGTGAGCACGCGCCCACCCCGGGCGCATGCACCTTGACGTGGATGTGGCGCGGCCGGCCGGGATAGAGGCCCGGCAGGATGGTTTCGAGGCGGTAGCGTCCTTCGCCGTCGGTCGCCACCCGGCCGCGATAGCGGTATCCCTGGTTGTCGTATTCGCCCCGTTCGTCGGTCTGCCAGAAATCGAGCGTGGCGTTCGCGACCGGCTTGCACTCGCGCGTCAGTACGCGGCCCGACAGCATGAGCCGCTCCCCGCTCGTGCCGGGCTCTGCAAGCGTGCTGCGCAGCGGCGCGCCCGCCTTGTAGAAAGGCCCTTCCGAATCCCGCGGCGTCGGCGCGCCGCAAGGCCCCTGCCCGAAGGCCGCAGATGAAGCAAGCAGGAAGGCGCCGAATCCCGCGATCTGCGCGGCGAGCCTGTTACCGCGCTCAAGCATTGGCGAAGCTCATGAGAATTTTCCCCGATCGGCCGCCGCGCGCCGCATGCGCCACCGCTTTCTTGATGTCGCGGATCGGATAGACCGCTTCGACCTCCACCACGAGCGTTCCGTCGGTGACCTTGCCCGCGAGTTTCCGGTACAGCGCCGCGATCGCCTCGGGCGGGGTTTCCATGAACCAGCGGCGCAGCCAGAAACCGCGCAACGTGACGTTCCGGAACACCGTCTCGCGCCCGTCCACCGTGCAGGCTTCGCCGCTCAGGAGTCCGTAATTGACGACCGTGCCGCCTTCGCTCACGCAGCGGGCAAGGCGCTGCGTCGCCGATCCGCCCACGGCGTCGATCGCAAGCGGCAGCGCGCCATCGCCGATCGCGGCGCGCACCCGCGCATCGAGGTCCGGACCGTCCGCCAGCACCACGTCGCCACCGAACGCCCGCAACGGCGCGATCAGCTCTTCCCGGCGTACGACGTTCACCGTTTTCACGCCCTCCTCGCGCGCAAACCGGATCAGGCAATGCCCGACCCCGGAGTTGGCTGCGTTCTGGATCACCCATTGCCCAGGCTTCACGGCGACGATCTCGTGCAACATCAGCCAGGCGGTCGGCGGATTCACCCGCAGCATCGCCAGTTGTCGCGGATCGACGCCGGCGGGCAGCGGAAAGACCACCTTCGCCGGCGCCTTGATTCGCGCCCGCCAGGTTCCCGGACCGGGCACAAGCACGCGGTCGCCGACTTTCACATGGCTGATACCGGCGCCCGCTTTGGCGATATGCCCCACGCCCTCCGCACCGGGAGTCATGGGAAGGTTCGGGGGCGCAGCACCGTACTTGCCTTCGAGGTTGAGCACGTCGGCCGGATTGATCGGGACGAGTTCGGTCTCTACGATCACTTCGCCCGGTCCCGGCTCACCCGGCTCGGGCTGTTCCACCAGTTCGATCACTTTGTCCGGCGGACCGAATGCCGAAATCTGCGCAGCGAGCATGCGAGGGAGCCTCTCTTCTCACGGCACCATAGCATGCCGGCTCACTCGCGGTCCGACCGCCAGTCGCCGCACCGCCCGCGCACGATCCACGCAGCATGGACAATCATTGAAAGAATGATTATCATGCTTCAATGGAAATCCCAGGTCCGTCCGTCTTCCTCTTCCTGCCCCGCGCCGCCGCGGCGGCGCTCAGCCGTGCCCTCCGCACGGCCCCCGTGGTCGTGCTCCTCGGCGCGCGCCAGACCGGCAAGACGACGCTCGTGCGCTCGCTTCCCGCCCTCGCGCGCCGGCCCTATCTGACGCTCGACGACTTCGACCTGCGCGCCCAGGCCGATGCCGATCCCGAGGCGCTGCTCGAGCGCGCGCCCGCGCTCGTGCTCGACGAGGTGCAGCGCTCGCGCGACCTTCTCATCGCCGTCAAGCGCGCCGTGGACCGCGACCGGCCGCGCAAGCCCGGCCGCTTCGTCCTCACCGGCTCGGCGAATCTCCTCATGCTGGAGCGCATCGGCGAGACGCTCGCCGGGCGCGCGGCGTACGTCACGCTCTGGCCGTTCACGCGCCGCGAGCGCCATGGGCTCGGGCGCGCGGGCGCCTGGAGCGAGCTGCTCGGGGCGCGATTCGCGCGCTGGCGCGAAGTGCTCGCCGCGCACGCCGGGCCGCGGGAGGATTGGCGCGCCGCGGCGCGCTTGGGCGGCTTCCCCGTTCCCGCGCACGAACTGGCGGACGAGGAGGCGCGCTCGCTCTGGTTCGCGGGGTACGTCCAGACTTACCTCGAGCGCGACCTGCAGGCGCTGCGCGCGGTGGAGAGCCTGCCCGATTTCCGGCGGCTCATGCGCGCCGCGTGCCTGCGGATGGGCGGCCTGCTCAACCAGGCCGAACTCGGGCGCGACGTGGGCATCGGCCAGCCGCAGGTGCACCGCTTCATGAACCTGATGGAGGCGAGCTACCAGGCCGTGCGCCTGCCCGCCTATGCCGTGAACCGCACCAAGCGCCTGATCAAGGCGCCGAAGCTCTACTGGTGCGACACCGCGCTCGCGCTGCACCTCGCAGGCGAGACCGAGCCGCGCGGCGCGCACCTGGAGAATCTGGTCCTCGCGGACCTGCTCGCCTGGCGCGACGTGCAGCCCGTGCGGCCCGAGGTGCTCTACTGGCGCACCGCCGCCGGGCAGGAAGTGGACTTCGTCATCGAGACGCCGAAACGCCTGCTGCCGATCGAGGTGAAAGCCGCCGCACGTGTGACTCCGGCCGACACGAAGGGGCTGGAGACGTTTCTCGACGAATACAAGGGGACGGTGGACGGGGCGCTGCTGCTCTACACCGGGAACGAGGCGTTTCCGCTCACGCGTCGGGTGCTGGCGGCACCGTGGTGGATGGTGTGCTGATCGAAGTAGGGCTTGCCGATTCTACGCGCGCTCCGTCAGCCACGTCCGGCAGGGCAGCACGTTGATTTCCGCACCGGCGCCGCGAATCCTCTCCGTCGTGTCGAGCGTCACCACGGTGAGACGGCGCGGCTTCAGTTCCTCGGCGCCCAGGCGCAGCGCGCGGATCTCCCGCTCGCGGGTTTTCAGCGAGGACAGGTTCTGCGTGACCTGCAGCAGTTCGAGGTTCTCGGAGCCCCGCCGCAGCAGGAAATCCACTTCGGCGCCCGAGCGGGTCTGGTAATAGAACAGGTCCAGGTTGGGTTTGAATCCGCGCCGCACCAGTTCGACGAACACCAGGTTTTCCAGCAGGCGCGAAGTGTTCGCGGTGACCGGCTGCGAGCGGGCGGAAACGAACCCGTTGTCGAAGGCGTAGATCTTGCGGTCCGCCTTGAGGCGCGTTCTCGGCTTGAAGAAATACGGCTGCAGGTCCTGCACCAGGTACGCCTCGCGGCAGTAGGCGATGAATTTCTGGATGGTGGCGGTCGAGAGCGCGCCCAGGGAGCGTTCCAGGCTGCGCGCCGAGAAGCGGCTTGCGGCATTGCTGATCAGCAGGTTGAGCAGGTCGTGCATCGCCGTCGAAGCGCGGATCCGGTGGCGGGTCACGATGTCGCGCAGCACCACCGAATCGAACAGCGTGCGCAGGTAACCGGCGGGCTCGGCGCCTCCCAGCACCACCTCGGGAAAACCGCCCCACAGCAGGTAGCGCTGAAAGGCTGCGGCTGCATCGGATTCCTGCATCTGCGCCCCCAGGAGAAACTCCGTAAAGCTGAATGGCAGCAGTTCGAATGGCACGTGCCGGCCCGTCAAGGCGGACCCCAGTTCACGGCTGAGCAGCCGCGAATTGGATCCGGTGATCACGAGGTTGCTGCCCCGGCGGTGCAGCTTGTTGACGAAGCTCTCCCAGCGCGGGTAGTTCTGGATCTCGTCGAAAAAAAGGAACTCGGTCTTCCCGTACACCGCCTCGATCGCCGCGACCAGCTCGTCGCCGCCGATCTCGCCACGCAATGCATCGTCCTCGAAATTGAGATAGGCAAAGCGCCTGCCGGCAAGCACCTGGAAAGCGAGCGTCGATTTGCCTGCCCGGCGCGGGCCCGTGATCACCTTGACGAGGGTGGATGCGAGCGCCTTCGACAGCGGCCCCGCGAGTTCGCGCGGCACGGTGCTCCGAAGCAGCGCCAGGTCGCGCTCGCGGCGGTGGGCTTCGACCGTGGTGTTGAGTGATTGCATCGTATTAAACAATAACAGACTTTATTGTTTACTAAAAGTGCGAAAGAAAATCGGCCACCGGCGGCCGCGGCTGAATCCGGATCCGGATTTGCCATAGCCAATATCCATCCACTTCGACGACACGTGCCGGCGGAACAAGAGCCGACAGGCAAAAGCGCCCTTCGAACCGCGGCCGGATCTGAACCGCAGAGCGCTGCATTCGGGCGTGATGCGGCGCCGAAAAAGGCGCTGCGGGTTGATGGATTGCGGGCGCTGGTCTAGCATGGGAGCGCACCTCCCCAACCGGGGCGCATGGCGCCAAGTGGGGCTACAACATGCGGTACGGGTGGATTGCTCCGGCGGTTCTGGCGCTCTCGGCATGCGCCGCGCCGGAAATCGTCCGCCAGGAACCCGCCGGCCTTCTGCGCGACGAAGTGTTCGAAGCGAGGCCGGTGCCCGCCGACCCCGATGTGTTCGCCGTGAGCGGATCCATGCGCCGGTACCTGCAGGTGGACATCGCCCGGCAGTTGCGCGCGAGCGGCCCTCTCCAGGGGCTTGTCGCTGCGCTGCAAAGCGACCGTCAGCTGAAGCTGGCATACGACTCCGAGGGCACGCGCACCGCCGCGGAAGCGTTCGAATCGCGCTCGGGCAACTGCCTTTCGCTCACCATCATGACGGCAGCCCTCGCGCGCGAAGTGGGGCTGTCGGTCTCGTTCCGGCGCGTCTTCTCGGAGCAGACCTGGACCCGCCGGGATGACCTGCTGTTTCTCGGCGGGCACGTCAATATCGTGCTCGCGCAGTCCCCGATGGACCGGGCCGGCGGGATCGATCGCGTGCGGGGAATCATCGTCGATTTCCTGCCCGACGCGGACCTGCGCGGGCAGCGCGCCTGGGAGATCGACGAAAAGACCGTGACCGCCATGTACATGAACAACCGGGCGGCCGAGACGATGGCGCGCGGCGCGCTCGAGGACGCCTACTGGTGGGTGCGCGGCGCGATCCTGCACGACGCGCGCTTTCTGGAAGCCTTCAATACGCTGGGCGTCGTCTATTTCCGGCACGGGAATCCGGCGGACGCCGAGCGCGTGTTCCGGTTCGTGCTGACGCGGGAAGCGGAAAACGCATCCGCGCTGTCCAACCTGGCCAATGTAGTGGAAAGCCTGGGACGGAAGATCGAGGCCGCCACGCTGCGCGAACGATTGCGGCGCATCGAGCCGCATCCGCCGTTCCATTACTCCGACCTGGGCTTCGCCGCGCTGAAGCGGGGCGAATTCGAGACCGCGCGCGGCCATTTCGCGACCGAACTCGCGCGCTACGCCGCCAATCACGAAGCGCATTTCGGACTGGCGGTGGCCTACCTGGGGCTGCGGGATTCCCGCGCCGCGCAACGCCACCTCACCGCGGCGCTCGAGGCGAGCACCAATCGTCGCGAGCACGATCTGTACGCCGCGAAGCTGGAGTGGCTGCGCTCGCACCGCCAGCAATAGGAAGTCGCTACTCGTCGAACGGAAGGCCGACGTAGTTCTCCGCGAGCGCGGCCGCGGCGGCGCGCGAACTTGTCACGTAATCCAGTTCGGCGAGCTGCACGCGGTACTGGAACTGGTCGCCGCCGGGAAAGCGGTGCAGCATCGAGGTCATCCACCAGGAAAAGCGCTGCGCCTTCCAGACCCGGCGCAAGGCGGTTTCCGAATACCGCTCGAGCAGCTCGCTGCGGCCGGCAGCGTAGAACTCGTCCAAAGCATTCGCGAGCACGCGGACGTCGGCGGCCGCGAGGTTGAGCCCCTTGGCGCCGGTCGGCGGCACGACGTGCGCCGAATCGCCGGCGAGGAACAGCCGCCCGTGGCGCATCGGCGAGACGACGAGGCTGCGCATGCCGACCACCACCTTGTGAAAGATCGGGCCTTCCTTCGGTGCCCAGCCATCGCGCGTGGCGAGCCGGGCGCGGAATTCGGCCCAGATGCGCTCCTCGGACCAGTTCTCGGGTCGCTCGTCCGGATCGCACTGGATGTACATGCGCTGCACTTCGGGTGAGCGCGTGCTGACGAGCGCAAAGCCTCGCTCGTGCAGCGCGTAGATGAGTTCCTCGGAGGAGGGCGGGGCGCGGCACAGGATGCCGAGCCAGGCGAACGGGTAGATACGCTCGTAGACCGTGAGCGCCCGCGCCGGGATCGAGGGGCGGCACACGCCCTGCGTGCCGTCGCATCCGGCGATGAAATCGCAGGCGATCTCCTGCAGTTCACCCTCGCGCGATCGAAAGCGCATCTTGGGCGCCGCGGTGTCCAGATCGTAGATGCTCACGTCCTTCACCTCGAAGCGCAGATCGCCCCCGGTCGCGAGCCGCAGCTGCACCAGGTCCTTGATCACTTCGTGCTGGGCGTACACCATGATCGCCTTGCCGCCGGTGAGATCCGGGAAATCGAGCCGGCGGTCCTCGCCGCCGAAGCGAAGCGAAATCCCCCGATGCAGGAACCCCTCGCGCCGCATCCGCTCGCCCGCGCCGATCGCGGCCAGCAGGTCGACCGTGCCCTGCTCCAGCACGCCCGCCTTGATGGTGCCTTCGATTTCGGCGCGGCTGCGGTTTTCGAGCACCACCGAGGCGATGCCGCGACGGTGCAGCAACTGCGAGAGCAGCAGCCCGGCCGGCCCCGCGCCGACGATCCCGACCTGGGTGCGCATGGCGGCCTATTCCCTCAGGCGGAGCAGTCTCGCCGCATTTTCCTTCATGATGAGCGGCCGCACCTCGGGCTTGATGCCGATTTTCTCGAAGTCGGCGAGCCAGCGCTCGGGCGACATCACCGGATAATCGGTGCCGAACAGGACCTTGTCCTTGAGCAGCGTGTTCGCGTACTGCACCAGAAGCGGCGAAAAGTACTTGGGCGACCAGCCGGACAGGTCGATGTAGACCTGCGGCTTGTGCGTCGCCACCGAGAGCGCCTCGTCCTGCCAGGGAAAGGACGGGTGCGCGAGGATGATCGGCATCTCCGGAAAATCCGCTGCTACATCGTCGAGAAGCATCGGGTTGGAGTACTTGAGCCGGATTCCGCCGCCGCCGCGCGTGCCGGCGCCGACCCCGGTCTGCCCGGTATGGAACAGAGCCGGGAGCCTTGCCTCGGCGATCGCCTCGTAGAGTGGGTATGCCATCGGGTCGTTGGGATAGAACTGCTGCACCGAGGGGTGGAACTTGAACCCCTTGACGCCGAAGTCGCGCACCAGGCGCCGCGCTTCGCGCACGCCTTCGGCGCCGCGGTGCGGGTTGATGCTCGCGAACGGTATCGCGACGTCGCTGTTCCGGTGCGCAAGCTCGGCGATCTCCTCGTTGGTGACGTTTCGGCCCACGCCCTTTTCCCCGTCCACGGTGAATACCACGAAGGCCATCTTGAGCGCGCGGTACATCTGCGCCATCTCGGGGACGGTCTGGTGCTGCGGCTGGTAACGGAAGTAGCGGCCCATCGCCTCCTGCGATTCGCTCGGCGCGTCCTCGGGCCGCAACGCGGATTTCCAGGCATGGGTGTGGACGTCGATCGCGACGAGATTGTCGAGGTTCACGAGAATCCCCTATGTGCGAGGCGCGAGGATGACGCGCGCCGAAGGCGGGTCGCGATACAGTTCCTCGACCAGCGCGGCGCGCGCCGTGAGAACCGCGCGCTGATTGATCGAGCCCTTGTCCGTGATTTCTCCCGCGTCGATCGACAGCGGCTCGGCGAGCAGCATGGCGCGCGCGACCCGGTTCGAGCTCGTCGCGCCCGTACGGGCGTGCGCGTCGAGAACGTGGCGCACGACCCGTGCAAGCTGTTGCGCGTCGCCGATGCCGGCCCTCGGGATGACGAGCGCGCCGACCTCGCGCCGGTCGTGGCCCGTGATCACGGCATCCTGCAGGTACGGTGCGCCGGCGGCGATGAGCTGCGCCCGCAGCGGCCCGACGCTCACCCAGGTGCCGCTGTCGAGCTTGAAGTCCTCCGCGATCCGGCCGTCGAACACGAGTCCCTTCTGCGGATCGGACGGGTCGAGGAATTTCGCCGCGTCGCCGCTGCGGTAGAACCCGTCCTCGTCAAAGGCTTCACGGGTCAAGTCCGGCTGCCGCCAGAAACCCGGCGTGACGTTCGGGCCGCGGTAGCGCACTTCGAGCTTGTCGCCCACCGGCGCGAGGCGCACTTCGGTACCCGGCGCAGGATGGCCGATTCCGCCCGAGCGCCCCGCCTGCCAGTTGGCGCAGATCGCGAAGGGCGAAGTCTCGGTCATGCCCAGACCCGTGATCATGACGATGCGCTCGCCCACCGTTTCCTCCGCGACGCGATGCAGGGCGTCCCAGATCGGCTGCGAGAGTCCCGCCGCGGCGTAGAAGAGCATTTTCAGGCGGCTGAAGAATTTCTCCGCGAGCGCGCGGTCGGCGGCCAGGGCGCGCGCGATTTCCTCGAACCCGCGCGGCACGTTGAAGTACACGGTGGGCGCAATCTCGCGCAGGTTGCGGATCGTCTCGCCGATCAACTGCGGGAGCGGCTTTCCCTCGTCGATGTACAGCGTGCCGCCGTTGTAGAGGGCGAGCCCGTAATTGTGGTTGCCCCCGAACGTGTGGTTCCAGGGCAGCCAGTCAACGAGCACCGGGGGCTCTTCGGCAAGAAACGGCAGGCAGTCCACGATCATCTGCAGGTTGCTCGTGAGCATGCGCTGCGTGTGGATGACCGCCTTCGGCGTTCCGGTCGAGCCCGAGGTGAGCAGGAACTTGGTGATCGTGTCAGGACCGATTGCTGCGTGCTCCGCATCCACCTGCGCGCTGTGGTTTGTCGCAAGCAATTCCCCGAAGTTCTCCCTGCGGAGGGTTTCGGTTCCCGAAGGCACTGCCGCGGCGGTCGCCGGCGCGTAGCGCTCATCGGCTGCATAGACCAGCCCGGGCGTCATCAGCTCGACGGCCTGGCGCAGCTTGCCGAAGTCCTGCGAGACCAGCGAATACGCGGGCGAGACGGCGAGAAACGGCACGCCCACGTGGAGCGCGGCGAGCGCGAGCAGGGCGTGCTCGAGATCGTTCTCCGAGAGGATCATGAGCGGCCTCTCGGCCGTGAGCCCGCGATCGAGCAGCGCCTGGCCCAGACGACGCGCGTGCTCGAGGGCTTGCGCGTACGTGATGTGCTGCCATTCGCCTCCACTTTCGCGTTTCGCTACGAATGTGCGTTCGGGCGCCTCCTTCGCCCAGTGCAAGAGCCGCTCCGTGAGTCGCGCCGGATAGGGACCGAGCGGTTGCGCGGGCCGCAGCAGTACGCTTCCCTGCGGCTCGCGTTCGAGCGCGACGCCCGCACGCCCCAGCGAGACCTTCCGGTATGCCGGCCCGCTCATCCGGCGAGCTTGTTCAGAAGCCGCAGCAATTCGCCGCGCTCTCGTGCGCCCAGGCTCGATGCGCGGCGCCTGTCTTCGGCACTCACCCGCCGCTTCATCGTCCTCACCAGCCGCTCGCCGCGCGGGGTGAGATGCAGTCCCCAGGCGCGCCCGTCGTCGGCGCGCCGGCGCCGTTCCGCGAGCCCGCGCGCTTCGAACCAGTCGGTGAGCGCCATCGCGCCGGAGCGCGCGATGCCGAGAACGTTTCCCAATGTCGTCTGGCTCATTCCGGGATTGGCGCCGACGATCACCAGCGCGGTAAAGCGCGGCGGCGTGATGTCGAGGCCGCGCGTCGCCTCGTGGAAGGCAAGGAACATGGCCACCTGCGCGCGGCGCAGCGCGTAGCCGAGCAGGCGGTCCAGGACGTCGTAATCGAGCCCCGCGACGCGCGGAATGGGCGCGAGCGTGCGCGGCCGGTGCGGTGAGGGGAGCCGTTTCATCGTTGACCGGTGGATTGTAATGGTCTATAACAGTCCAACCAAGGAGGACATCCCAATGACGCAGCGCATCAATCGCCGCCAGTTCAATCAGGCGGCCGCGGGCCTTGCCGCCGCGGCCGCGTTCGCGCCGTTCGGCATCGTTCGCGCGCAAGCCGCCAAGCTCAAGGTCGGGGTGCTCCTGCCGCGCTCGGGCGTGCAGGGATTCATCGGACAGTCGTGCCAGAAGGGCGCCGATCTGGCCCCGGGCGTCATCAAGGAGATGCTCGGCGTGGACATCGAGCTGATGAACGCCGACACCGAATCCAACGTCGATACGGCACGCACGCGCGCCGAGCGCCTGATCCAGGAAGGCGCGCACGTGCTGGTCGGCCCGTTCGACTCGGGGGCCGCAGTCGCCATTGCCCAGGTCGCCGAGCAGCGCGGCGTTCCGTTCGTGATCAACATCGCCGCCGCCCCGCCGATCACCAAGCAGGGCTACAAGTTCGTGTTCCGCAATTTCCAGACCGCGATCGATATCGTGCGCAACGGCCTCGATCTGATCGGCGATCTGTTCCGTGCCAGCAACGTGGCGCCGCGCACGGCCGTGTTCATGCACGTGAACGACACCTTCGGCCAGGCGATGGCGAAAGGCATCGGCGCGATCCTGCCGGGGCGCACCCAGCTTCCCTTCAAGCTCGTCGACACGATCTCCTATGATCCGGCGGCGAAGGACCTCACGGTCGAGATCTCCAAGGCAAGGGCCTCCAACCCCGACTTCCTGCTGCTCGTGTGCCGGCTGAACGACGCGATCCTGCTGCGCCGCGAGATGGTGAAGCAGCGCTGGAACCCGATGGGCATCATCAGCCCGGGCTCTCCGGGCATGTACGAGGAGCAGTACTTCAAGACGCTCGGCAAGCTCTCCGAGTACTCGATCTCCAACGTGCCCTGGTACAACCCGAAGGCCGAGCTCACGGCAGTGGTCGAGAAGGCCTTCCTCAAGCAGAACCCGAAGGACAAGCTCGTGTTCCACGCCCTCAACGTCGGCTTCACGTTCGAAGCGATTCTGATCGCCGCCGACGCCTTCAAGCGCGCGCGCAGCACCGAGCCGAAGACGCTCGCCGAGGCGATCCGCCAGACGAACATCGCGAAGAAGATGATGCTGGGGGCGCCGATCAAGTTCAGCGCGGAGGGCCAGGTCGAGGGCATCGGTTCGGCCTGCGTGCAGAACCTCGGCGGGATCCCCACGGTGGTCCTGCCCCAGGGCGCCGCGACCGCCAAGCCGGTGTTCCCGGCGCCTTACTACAAGAAGGCGTAGGGCCGCCCAACGCGGGCACAGGGCCGGCGCTGCCGGCCCTTTTTGTTCTCCTCGCCGCATGCCCTGGGACCTCGTCCTCAACGTCGCGATCGCAGGAATCCTCACCGGCCTCGTCTACGGGCTGATGGCACTCGGCCTGTCGGTGATCTTCGGCGTGGTGCGGGTGGTCAACTTCGCGCACGGCGAGATGATGACCATCGCCATGTACGCCGCGGTGGTGCTTTTCGCGGCGTTCCGGCTCGATCCCTTCCTTGCCGTCCTTCCAGTAGCCGTCGCATTCTTCGCCTTCGGCTACCTGCTCCAGGCGGGCCTGATCAATCCGTTCATCACGCGCCCCGAGCATTCGCAGTTCATGCTGCTCGTCGCGGTGGCGATCGTGCTGGTGAACGGCCTGCTGCTCGCGTTCGGCCCCGATGCGCGCAACGTGCTGGTGGACTACCAGCTCGAGTCGTACGCCGTCGGCCGGATTCTGTTCGACAAGGCGCGCGTCTTCGCCGCGGCGATGGCCGTGGCGACGAGCGCGGCGCTGTTCGCCTTTTTCCGCTTTACGCGCACCGGCAAGGCGATCCGCGCCTGCGCCGACAACTACCTCGGCGCCAAGGTGGTGGGACTGAACGTCAAGCGCTACTACGCGCTCACTTTCGGCCTCGGGTCCGCGTGCGTCGCGGTCGCGGGCTGCATGATGATCCTGCTGGTGGACGTGACGCCGAGCCTCGGCCCGGCGTACACGCTGCTCGCATTCGTGATCGTGATCGTCGGCGGCCTGGGTTCGATGGGCGGAGCGCTCCTCGGCGGCGTGCTGATCGGGCTCTCGGAGGCGCTCGCCGGGGTGTTCATCGAGCCTTCGGCGAAAAGCATGTTCAGCTTCGCGCTGCTCATCCTGGTGCTGCTTTTCCGCCCGCAGGGCCTGCTCGGGAGAAAGGTGTCGTGAACTTGCGCATCGCGGGCCTGCTCGCGCTGCTCGCGGCGGCGCTCGTCGCGCTGCCCCTGGTGGCGAGCCCTTATGTCCTCTCGGTGGCGACGCTGATCCTCTACTTCGCGTACGCCGGGCAGGCGTGGAACGTGATGATGGGCTTCGCCGGACAGCTCTCCCTCGGCCATTCGCTCTATGTCGGTCTCGCCGGATACGCTTCAGCGGGGCTTTTCTTTCACTACGGCATCGGCCCCTGGGCGGGGCTTTGGCTCGCAATCGCGCTCTGCACCGCGGCCGGCGCCGCGATCGGCTTTCTGGCGTTCCGGTTCGGCATCTCCGGCGTCTACTTCGCGCTGCTCACGATCGCCTTCGCGGAGTTCACCCGCATCGGCTTCGACCACATCAAGTGGCTCGGCGGTCCGGGCGGGCTGTTCATCAAGGTCTCGCAGCGCGAGACCTGGGATCTTGCCAACCTGCGCGGCACGCCGGAGATGTTCTACTACGTGATGCTCGCGCTCGCTGCGGGCGCGTTCGTGCTGTGCTGGCTCCTGCTGCGCTCGAGAGCCGGCTACTACTGGCAGGCGATCCGCGAAAACGAGGAGGCGGCGCAGGCGCTCGGCATCAACACCTTCCGCTGGAAGATGCTCGCGGTGGTGGTGAGCGCGGCGATGACTTCGCTCGCCGGCGTGTTCTTCGCCTTCTATTACAACAACCTCTTCCCGGAGCAGGTCTTCCACATCAGCCGCTCGATCGAGATCATCCTCGGCCCGATCATCGGCGGCATCGGAACGCTGTTCGGTCCGATTCTGGGCGCGGCCGTGCTCACCGTGCTTGCCGACGGGATCACCGAGCTGCTCGCCGCGCTCGGACTCGAGATTCCCGGCGTCAAGCAGGTCTTCTACGGCCTGGTGCTGCTCGTCGTGGTGATGTTCCTGCCGAATGGAATCTGGCCGACGCTCGCCCGCAGGCTGGGGTTGTCGAAATGAGCCCGCTGCTCGAAGTCGCGACGGTGAGCAAGTCCTTCCGCGGCCTGAAGGCGGTGACGGAGGCGTCGTTCGACGTGGCGAAAGGCGACATCGTCGGCCTGATCGGGCCCAACGGCGCCGGCAAGACCACCATCTTCAATCTGGTCGCGGGCGTCTTCGCGCCCGACCACGGGCAGGTCCGCTTTGCCGGCAGGCGCATCGATGGCCTGCGGCCGGACCAGGTGTGCGCGGCCGGCATCGGCCGCACTTTCCAGATCGTGAAGCCGTTCGCAGGGTTGAGCGTCCTCGACAACGTGACTGTCGGAGCTTTGCAGCGGGCGCAAGGTGTCTCGGCCGCGAAACGGCACGCGGCCGAGATTGTGGAGAGACTCGGGCTGGGCGCGAAACGGGAGCTGCCGGCTTCCTCGCTCACGCTGCCCGACCGCAAGCGGCTGGAAGTCGCGCGCGCGCTCGCCACGCGGCCGCAGCTGCTGCTGCTCGACGAGGTGATGGCGGGCCTCACGCCGACCGAATGCGACCAGATGGTCGGCGTATTCCGCGAGCTCAACCGCGCCGAGGGGCTCACCATCCTTCTCATCGAACACGTGATGCGCGCGGTGATGGCGCTCGCGCGGCACATCGTGGTGCTCAATCACGGCGAAGTGATCTCGCGCGGCGCGCCCGAAGAGGTGGTGCGCGATCCCGCGGTGCTCGAGTGCTACCTGGGGGAGGAAGCGGAAGTATGAGCGCGCTTCTTTCAGTCGAGGCGCTTGACCTCTACTATGGCGACGCACAGGCGCTCGCCGGAGTGTCGCTCGAAGTCCCGCAGGGCGAGATCGTCACCATCGTCGGCGCCAACGGCGCCGGCAAGTCCTCCCTCATCCGCACGATCGCCGGAATCGAGCGCTGCCGGTCGGGCCGGGTGATGTTCGCCGGGCGCGACATCACGCGGCTCGAATCGCACCAGGTCTGCAACCTCGGCATCGGGCAGGTCGCCGAGGCGCGCCAGGTGTTTCCCTCGCTCAGCGTCGAGGAGAACCTGGAGATGGGGGCGATGCTGCCGCGCGCACGCGCGCGCGCGAGGCGGACCCTGCAAGAGGTGTTCGCGATGTTTCCGCGTCTCGCCGAGCGCCGCGACCAGGTGGCCGGCACGATGTCGGGCGGCGAGCAGCAGATGCTCGCGATCGGCCGCTGCCTGATGGGGAACCCCGAACTGATCATGTTCGACGAGCCCTCGCTCGGCCTCGCGCCCACCGTGGTGCAGGAGGTGCTGCACACGATCCGCGCGCTGCACGACAAGGGCCTCACCATACTGCTCGTCGAGCAGAACATCGCGATCGCGCTCAAGCTCTCGCAGCACGCCTACGTGCTCGAGAACGGGCGCATCGTGATGAGCGGCTCGGGGGCGCAGCTGCTGCGCGACGACCGCGTGCGGCAGGCCTACCTCGGCCTATAATCGCCGCAGCCGAGGAGGGCACCGCATGAGCGAAGCCTGGTGGATCCGGGGCGAGTACCTGGAGAACTGCAACTGCACGTTTCTGTGCCCCTGCCTGCTCGGGCCGCGCAATGAGCAGGGCGGCGCGATGGCGCGCCCGACCGAGGGTCATTGCGACGTGCCGCTCGTGTTTTCGATCCGCGAGGGAGCAAGCGGAACCATATCGCTTGCGGCGACCCGGATCGCGCTCGCCGTGCATACGCCCGGTGCGATGGGCGAAGGAAACTGGCGCGTCGGAATCTACCTCGACGAGGGCGCGAGCGCGGAGCAGCGCACGGCGCTTGAGCGCATCTTCACCGGCCGCGCCGGCGGCGTGATGGCGCGGCTTTCTTCATTGGTTGCGCAGTGGCTACCCGCGCGGGTCGCGCCGATCGAAACCGGCAAGGACGGGCGCCGGCGCTGGGCGCGCATCCCCGGTGTTCTCGACATGGAGGTGGAGGGCGTCGAGGGCGCCCTGCCCGGGTCCGAATCGTGGATCGACAACGTGCGGCATTTCGTCTCGCGCCGGCTCGCCGCCGCACGGGCAACGCGCGGCACCTATCGCGACCACGGTTTCGTGTGGGATAACGGCGGACGAAACGGCCACTACTCCGCCTTCGAGTGGGTGGGACCGTAGCCGATCAGCCGAGCGCAAAGAGAAGCGAGACTCCCCAGGCAACGAGCGCCACACCGGCGGCGCGGCCGATCCAGTGGCCTCCGGGCGCGGTCTTTTCCACCAGCACGAACGCCGCGAGCCCGCCGATCCAGGCAAGGCTCATCACGCCACCCGCGAACAGGAGCAGCATCAGCGCCCAGCAGCAGCCGACGCAGTACAACGCGTGCCGCACCCCCATCGCGAACGCGCCCCAGGCGCCTTCGCGCCAGAACGAGAGCACGAAATCGAGCGGCGAGCGGCAGCGGCGCAGGCACGCCTGCTTGAGCGGTGTCCACTGATAGAGGCCCGCCCCGATCAGCAACGCCGCCGCGAGGCCGGTGCTCGAGGTCCTCATCAGGGGCGACATCAGCGCCGCTTCGCCGAGCGCCCACTGAAGCGTGGTCGCGCCGACGCTGAAGACGGTCCAGATCGCGAGGTAGCCGAGCGCGAATATTCCCGTCGGCACGGCGCCGCCTTGCGCGCGGCCGCGCGAAAGCTTCGCGAACAGAAGAATCATCGGCGCCGCGCCCGCCAGCATCATCGCCGCCATCATGACCGCCCACATGGCGAGCATGATGCCGAAGTAGATTGGCGACCAGTCCGCCACCGGCATCGAGATCGCATCCTTCGCCCCCATGTCCATCCCCGCCCCGGAAAGCACGTAGGTCCATGAAGCAATGACGACGGCGACAAGCGCCGTTACGACAACCGCACGGTCGCGTCGCAGCAGGTGTTCGATCGTCACCGCACCGCCCATGCCGCTCTCCCCGGAGCGCGAGCCGGCCGCCGCGCCACGCGCGCAAGTGTAGCAACTCGCGCCGGTTCTGCTACTCTTTGCCGGTACGCGTCGCCGCGAGAAAGACGGTTCCATCGTGCAGACAGACTACGTGCAGCGTTTCCTTTTCGAGCAGCTCGACATCCGCGGCCGGCTGGTCTGCCTGACCGGCGCCTGGCGGCGCATGCTCGAGGGCCGCAGCTACCCCGAGAACGTGACGCAGCTGCTCGGGCGCACCGCGACGCTCGGCGTTCTGCTCGGTGCGAACCAGAAAGGCAAGAGCCGCGTCACGCTTCAGGTGCTGGGAAGCGGCCCGGTGCGCCTGCTCGTCGCCGACTGCACTTCCGAGCTCAAGATCCGCGGCATGGCCGACTACAAGGACGGGCACGCGGCGAGCGAGCGGGCGCTGTTCGGCGACGGTCGCCTCGCGCTCACGTTCGAGGACACGCCGAGCGGACAGATGTATCAGAGCCTGGTTCCGCTCGAAGGCGACACGCTCGCCGAGATCTTCGAGCATTACCTCGCGCAGTCCGAGCAGCTGCCCGCGTTCCTGCGCCTGCACGCCGACGGCAGTGCGGCCTGTGGCCTGCTGCTGGAGAAGCTCCCCGGCGCGGATGCGCGCGACCCGGACGGCTGGAACCGCGTGACGCAGCTCGCTTCGACGCTTGCGCTCGCCGAGACCGTCGACGTGCAGCCCTACGAGATCCTGGTGAAGCTCTTCCCCGGGGAGTTGCTGCGCGTTTTCAGGCTCTACGGGGTCGAATACCACTGCCCCTACGACGTGGAGAACGTCAAGCGCATGCTGCGGCGCCTCGGACGCGAGGAGGTCGAATCGATCCTCGCCGAGCAGGGCGAAGTGCGGATCCGCAACGAGATGTGCAACCACGAGTACCGCTTCGACCGCCGGGCGGTGGAGGCGATCTTCGACTGATCCGCGCCGCGGCGCGCTCAGGCGACCGCGCGCGGCTTTGCGTCCTCGGCGGGCCGCGGGCGCGCCAGCGCCGCTCCGGGCCACAGGCTCGGGTGGCTGCGCGCGTACTGCGGCGGGTACTCGATCTTCACGCCGAAGCGCTCGGCGGCATGCCAGACCCAGCGCGGGTCGTCGAGCAGCGCGCGCGCCATCGCGACCAGATCGGCTTCGCCGCCGGACACGATCGCCTCGGCCTGGTCGGGGTTCGCAATCATGCCCACGGTGCAGACTGCAATCGGCACGTTCTTCTTCACCTGCGCGGCGAACGGCACCTGGTAGCCGGGCTCGACCTTGATGCGCTGGTGCGCAACCAGCCCGCCGCTCGAGACGCAGACGTAATCCAGCCCGATGCGTTTTAATTCGCGCGCGTAGGTCACCGCGTCCGCCGGTCCGAATCCGCCTTCCGCCCAGTCGCTCGCGGTGATGCGGGCGCCAAGCGCCCGCTCTTTCGGCCAGACCGCGCGAACCGCCTGCGCCACCTCAAGGGGAAACTTCATCCGCTCGGCGCCATAGGCATCGCTGCGCCGGTTCGAAAGCGGCGACAGGAACTGGTGCAGCAGGTAGCCGTGCGCCGAGTGCAGCTCGAGCACATCGAAGCCGATCGCCAGCGCACGCCTCGCCGCAGCCGCGAACGCTTCCACCAGCGCGCGGATTTCCGCGACGCTCAGTTCGTGCGGCACGTGCCAGTCCGCGTCATGGGCAATCGCGGACGGGGCCACCGTTTGCCACGGTGATTCGGCCGCGCCGAGCGGCTTTCCCCCATGGAAAGGCGGATGCACCGAGGCCTTGCGCCCGGCGTGCGCGAGCTGCACGCCGATCGGCGATCGCGTGATCCTGCGGCAGGCGTCCACCACGCGCTTCATCGCCGCCTGGTTGTGCTCGCTGTACAGCCCGGTGCAGCCGTGCGAGATGCGCCCCTCGCGCGCCACGCCGGTCGCCTCGACCATGAGCAGGCCCGCGCCCGAGCAGGCGAGGCTGCCGAGGTGGACGAGGTGCCAGTCGCTCATGCAGCCGTCGTCGGCCGAGTACTGGCACATCGGCGAGACGACGATGCGGTTGGGCAGCGTGATGCCGCCCAGCTCGAGCGGCGTAAAGAGCTTCGCAGTCATGTGTTCCCCGTCAAGGTGAGGCGATCGTGATACCGCGCTCCTTGAACGCGGCGCGCAGCGCCCTCGCGAACGCGACGGCGCCGGGCTGGTCGCCGTGCAGGCACAGCGTTCCCGGTGCGACCGGCACGCGCCGGCCCGAAAGGCTGACGACATGCCCCTCCTCCACCATGTCGAGCGCCTGCGCGACGGATTTGTCTTCGTCCTCGATCATGCCCCCGGGCACATTGCGCGGCGCGAGCGTGCCGTCGTCCTGGTAGCCGCGGTCGGCGAAGCCCTCGCCGACCGCGCGCACCCCGATCCTTTCCGCGCATGCGATCATCCGGCTGCCGGAAAGAGCATAGAGGAGGACGCCATGGCCCAGGTCCTTCACGGCCCGCGCACAGGCTTCCGAAAGCGCCTCGTCGTTCGCCGCCATGTTGTAGAGCGCGCCGTGGCACTTCACGTGATGCAGACGCACTCCGGCGGCGCGCGCAAACGCCTCCACGGCGCCCGCCTGGTAGAGCACCAGGTCGTACATCTCCTGCGGCGCGATCTTCATGGCGCGGCGTCCGAATCCCTGCAGGTCCGGCAGCGACGGATGCGCGCCGACCGCGACGCCGTGGTCCACGGCGAGTCGAACGGTGGTGCGGATCGTGGCCGGGTCGCCGGCGTGAAAACCGCAGGCGATGTTCGCCGAGCTGATGTAGGGCATCACCTCGGCGTCGGCGCCCATCTTCCAGGCGCCGTAGCTCTCGCCCATGTCGCAATTGAGATCGATCGTCTTCACTGTCCATGCTCCCACGCGATCGCGCGCAGCGCCGACGCCAGCCTTGCGTTGAGCGCGCGGCGCAGCTCGAGCGCAGTCTCCAGAGAACAGCGCGCAAAGCGCAGCGTGCCGCCGGGACCGAGCTGCGCAAGGCGCGGCACGTCGGCGCCGGCCACCTCGGCGATCTTGGGATAGCCGCCGGTCGTCTGGTGGTCGGCCATCAGCACGATCGGCGCACCGTTTGCCGGAACCTGCACCGTCCCGAGGCACGTCGGCTCGGATAGTATCTCACCGCCCTGCGGGCGCGCGAGCGCGGCGCCGGCAAGCCGGTAGCCCATGCGGTTCGAATCGGGCGAGATCTGCCAGACGGCGTCGAGGAACCGGCGCTTCGAATCGGCGTCGAACTCGGTGTAGTGCCGGCCCTCGATCACGTGGACAAGGATCGGCTCGCGGTCCGGAAGCGTCAGCGCCGGGGCCGACCAGCGGACCGTGCCGAGCCCCGCTCGCACGACGCCGCGGCCGGACAGCTTCTCGTAGCGCATCGAGGAAAGCCCGGCCACGTTCGGGTCGAGCGGCAGCACGTCATCCTTACGCAGCGCGCGCCCCTCCAGTCCGCCGAACCGGGCAGGCAGATAGGTGCTGCGACTGCCGAGCACCGGCGGCACCGCGATGCCGCCTGCCACCGCGAGATAGGCGCGAACGCCGCGGATCGCACGGCGCAGGGCAAGCGCACGGCCCGCCTTGAGAAATATCGGCCGGTCGAGCGGGAGCGCCGTACCCTCCACCCTGGCGTCGAACTGCGCGCCGCAGAGCGCGACGAGCACGTCCTCCTCGAAAACAATCTCGGGGCCGATCAGCGTAGCCTCCAGCGCCGCCTCCCCGTCGCGGTTGCCGACCAGCGCGTTGGCAAGCGCGAGCGCCACCGGATCCATGGCGCCGGCGGGTACTACCCCCAGGTGCTGCAGTCCGCGGCGCCCGCGGTCCTGGATCGTGGTGAGCAGACCCGGCCGGAGGATCCGCAGGCTCATTTGAGGCGCGCGTATTCGGCGCGCGAGATGGCGACGAAGCGCACCCGGTCGCCCGGCGCGAAAAAACTGGGCGGGTCGCGTGCCGGATCGAACAACGCAAGCGGCGTGCGGCCGATCACGCTCCAGCCGCCCGCAATCTCGTAGGGGTACACCGCGGTCTGCGCGTTGGCGATCGCCACCGAGCCCGCCGGGACGCGGGTGCGCGGGTTTGGGCGACGCGGGACCGCGAGCTTCGGATCGAGGCCCCCGAGGTAGGGCTGCCCGGGCGAAAAGCCGACCATCAACACGTAATGCTCGTTCGCCGCGTGGCGGCGCGCGATGTCCTCGGGCTCAATCCCCGATTGCTCGGCGATCTCGATGATATCGAGCGCAAATTCCGGCTCGTAGCACACGGGCACTTCAAGCATTCGGCCGCGGCCGGCGCGAGACGGAACTGCGCCAAGACAATCGCGCACCAGCGTCTCGGCGACGCCGAGCGGCGCCTCCGGCAGGTGCGGGTGTTCCGGATCGAAGTGAAGCGCGATTCCGCCGAGCGCCGGCACGATGTCGCGGATCCACGGCGGCGCGCGCTCGCGCAGTGCAGCAGCGACCGCCTGCAGCGCCGCATTGACTTCGAGATCGAGCGTGGCGGTGAAATCGGCGTAGGCCGCGGCATCGCCGAGCGGCCCGAAGCGCAGCAGTTTGCGAAGATCCTTCAGGACAGCCGCCTTGATCTACTCCCCCCGAGCGCCAGCGGAGTTCGCGCTGGCTCTCATCGGCTCACGGCAGAATATACCGGCCCGATTTTCTCGTGCCGACCCGCCGGATCATTCCCGCGGCGAACAGCGGGCCGAGCAGCTTCAGCGCGCCCTGCCGCGTGACGCCGAGCGCATCCCAGATCTCCTGCGGCGTCATGCTCTTGCGGTCGCGCAGCAGCCGCAGCAGCTGCTCCTGCCTGGGACGCAGCACGAGCTTCCTTCGGCCCGACCGCGCCTCGAAGCGCTGCACGCGCGTCCAGACCTTCTCCATAGTCAGGAACAGACCCTCGGCGACGTATTCCAGCCAGCCCGTCAAATCCCCGCCCTGCCTTTGCACGGCCTCGAGCGAGGCGTAGTAGCGCGGCCGGTCCTCCCAGTAGAACTCGTCCACCGAGAAGATGTGATGCGTGTCGAAGCCGCGCCGGTAAAGCTCCCACAAGGCAAGCGCGCGCCCCACGCGCCCGTTGCCGTCGGCGAAAGGATGAACCTCCTCGAACCGGTAATGCAGGATGCCGGAGGACAGCACGGGCGAGAGCTCCGGCGCTTCCCGCTTCCACCAGTCGAGCAGCTCGGTCATCAATCCCCATACCTGCCCCGCGGGCGGCGGCACGTACCCGCCTACCCGCACCGACATCTCGCGGTACCGCCCCGCTGCTCCCTGATCCATCACGCCGCCGCCCGCGATGATCTTATGCAGCCTCAGGATCTCGCCGTGCGCGAGCGGCGAGCGCTTCACGTTCTTCTCGATGAAGCGCAGCGCCGCGAAGCAGTTCAGGACTTCTCTCCTCGCCCGCTCCGTCACGGCGGGCACTTCCCGTCCTTCCTCCAGAGCGCGCACCTGCTCCAGCGTCAGCGGATTGCCCTCGATCGCGGTCGAGCTGTGCGTGTTGCGGACGCGGCTATCCTTCTGCAACGCGGGAATCCACGCCACCTGCACCGTCGCCGCGAGGATCTTCTCGCGCAGCGCGGCAATCTCCTCCAGTTGCCGGACAAGGCCGTGACCGATGGTGTATCGGGGCTGATCGCTCACCGACCGACCTTACCGATTAGACAACCGTAAGTCAACTCATCAGACAACGCGGCCCCGACCTTGACAGAGGGTCAGTCGCCGAGCGGCTCGAAGCGCAGCGGCTTGCGAAGGTTGGTCAGGGGAGTGCTACGAAAGATCGCGGCGCGGGGCAACCGCTGTGGGCACGGCCACCGCGCCGCCAGCCAGTTGACGCTCGCGATGCTCGTGCGCCTCGCGCTCGATCTCGCCCAGCAGGCGCTCGACGGTCTGCGCATCGGCAAGCCCGTGCCCGGTCATGATCCGCTCGAGCGCGCTCACCCAATGCCGATAGTAGGTGTCGCCGAGGTCTGGGTCGCCGGCGGCCTGCGCCTCGCGAATGACTGCCCCCAGCGTCTCGGCCCACTCTCTCCAGGCGAAAAGCCCGCGGTCGCCGAGCTGCACGACGAGGCCGAAAATCTGCGCCTCCCACGGCGCCCCGAACACTCCCGGGGGCTCAGGCCTTCTCAAGGTAGTCGTCCCAGAGGTCGATGTGAATGCGGTCGTTGCGCTTCTCGCCCCAGAGTTCTTCGGCGCTGAAGCAAACGCTGTAGCAGTGCTGCGGCTTCGCGCCGAGGCCGAGCGCGTGCGTGTCGGGAAACACGTAGACCCCGTGATCCGTCGCTATCACACCGCACTTGCCGCGGCAGTAGCGCGGCATGCGGGTATGCGTGCGCGGGTGCGCGTTCTTCACCCGCACCCTGTCGCTGACGCGGAAACTCGCCGACACGGCGACATCCACCTTCGCCCCCTTGCTCGCCGCGAGCAGCGCGCGTATCTGCGCCGGTCCCGGCGCCTCTACCTGCTGCTCGAGCAGGCGCGTGTCCTCGATCAGTGTCTCCAGTCCCTTCAGCCACAGCTCGTAGTAGCTCGAGGCGAGGTAGTCGCGCGGGTCGCGGTTTTCGCGGCACCAGCGCGACATGTCGATGTTCCAGCGACCGAGGAACCCGGTCGCGACCGTGATCGCGAACGCGCGCCGTTCCCACTCGGCGTGAAACACCGGCTCGTCGGGCTCCGCGACCACCGGGCCGAAGCCGTGCGTGCCACCGAGGTCCTGCGCGCCGTTCACCGGGCCACCCCGATCATCTGGTCGCGCGTCACAATGCCGGCCAGCCGCTCCGCGTTCCAGCCGTCGGTCCCGGAAGGTCGCTCCGGTATCACCAGGTAACGAATTTCCGCGGTCGAGTCCCAGACCCGCACTTCGACGTCCCCGGGAAGCTCGACGCCGAAGTCCTTCAGCACGCCGCGCGGGTCGGCGACCGCGCGCGAGCGGTACGGCGCCGATTTGTACCAGACCGGCGGCAACCCCAACACCGGCCACGGGTAACACGAGCACAACGTGCAGACGACCATGTTGTGTACCTTGGGCGTGTTCTCGAGCGCCACCAAGTGCTCGCCCTGCCGCCCGGTGTAGCCGAAACTCGCGATCGCCGCGCTGGCGTCGCGCCGCAGCCAGTCGCGGAACGTGGGATCGGTCCAGGCCTTCGCCACTACGCGCGCGCCGTTGCGCGGGCCGACGCGCTTCTCGTATGTTTCGATCAGCTCGTCGAGCGCTGCGGGATCCACCAGGCCCTTCTCGACGAGCAGCCGCTCGAGCGCCTTCACCCGGAAGGCGATCGCGTCCTGGGCGTCATGCTGATGATCGTGGCTCATTGGGGTCTGTCCTTGTTTTTCCTCATGCCACCCACTCCGACACCGGAGCTTTCGCCTCTTCCAAAGGCTGGCAGACTACATCAACCAGCGACGGGCCTCCATGCGCGAGCGCCGCGCCAAGTACGCTCGCGACATCTTCCGCCTCAGTGACGCGCCAGGCTTTCAACCCGTAGGCCTCGGCG
>Ga0209399_10000311_pt1 | contig 30366 bp, 28 predicted proteins | sample OV2TP3_FD_184130 | JGI IMG/M metagenome (GOLD analysis project Ga0209399, IMG submission 184130) | Hot spring microbial communities from Beatty, Nevada to study Microbial Dark Matter (Phase II) - OV2 TP3 (SPAdes) (version 3) | ecosystem: Environmental > Aquatic > Thermal springs > Hot (42-90C) ... | reverse complement strand
ATGGCATGATCGATCTCCTCGTGGGAAGCAATCATGCCATCGTAATGTGTCCACCATGTCTCCGAACACCTGTTCATGATGTCTCCGGTCCATACACCCGCAAGGGGCGAGGGGAGCAAAGAGATCCTTCGACAGGCTCAGGACGAACGGAATTTGAATGAGGGAGGGCGTACGGCTGTACGCCCCTACGACTTGCGCTTGGGCTTGGCTTTGGGTTTTGAAGCGGCTTTGGGTTTGCTGCTGGGGGCGGGTTTGGTTGCGGCCTTGGTCTCCAGCGCCTTCAGGCGCTCTTCAATTTCGCGGAGCTGCTGGCGGAGCTCGGGCAGCTTGGCGACGATGGCCATGGACTTGAGCCATTCCAAGCGGGGCTGCGCGGGGGCGCCGGCGACGACTTCCTTGGCCGGGACGTCGCGGTTCAGTCCAGACCGCGCCGCGATCATCGCGAGGTCTCCGATCGTCACGTGATCGGAGATGCCGGCCTGCCCGCCGACGATCACATGATGCCCTGTCTTGCTGCTCCCGGCGATCCCGACTTGCGAAACCAGGATGTTGTGCTCCCCGATCTCGACGTTGTGGGCGATCTGGACCAGGTTGTCCACTTTCGTGCCCCGGCGGATGATCGTCATGCCGAACGTGGCGCGATCCACGGTCACGTTGGCGCCGAGCTCGACGTCGTCTTCGATCACGACCGTCCCGACCTGCGGGATCTTGTGGTGCCGCCCGCCTTCCTGCACGTAGCCGAACCCGTCGCTCCCGACGACCGTGCCCGCATGGATGATCACCCGATTGCCGATCGTGACGCCTTCGCGGATCGTCACGTTGGGGTGGATCACGCAGTCCTCGCCGATGGCGCTCCCTTCACCGACGAAGACGTGGGGGTACAGCGTCGTATGGTGCCCGATGGAGGCCCGATCGCACAGCGTCACGAACGGCCAGACGGACACACCGTTGCCGATGGTCACCTCTTTCCCCCGGTGGATCGGCTGAAGCAGGCCCAAGGCCGGCCGTTTGGGGACGAAGAATTCCTCCACGATCTGTGCCATGGCGAGGGCCGGATGGGCCACGACGATCTGCGCGCAGGCGAGGCGCTCGATGTGCCGGGGCACCAGCAGGGCGGCCGCGCGGGTCGCCGGAACGTCTTTTGCGGCCGGTGCGTCGGCGAGAAACGACAGATCGCCGGGGCCGGCCTCAAGAATCCCGGAGATGCCGGAGATCACGAGGTCGGGAGCGCCGATCCGCGCGCCTTTTGCGAAGGCGGCGATCTGCTCGAGCGTGACGGCGGACAAGGCCATGAAGTTATTGCGTCGGGGCCGGTTCCGAGACATTCCGGAGATCGGCCAGCTTGAGCCACGCAGAGAGATGGTCGTCTTCCGCCTCCGGGTCCTGCTCGACCGAGAAGCGAAGCGACAGAAAGAAATCATCCCATGGCAAATTGTGGTGCACGATCTGATTCAACCACACCGCATCCAATGAAACGGTACAGGGGGCCGAGCGGTCTTCGGCCCGTTCGACGGTGAGCTCTCCGGCGTCGCACCGGACCAGGAAATCGCCCCCGTGGAGGCCTTCGACAAGGAACCGGACCTCCAGCTTGAGGTCATTGCGGACGGATTCGTTCAGCTCTCCCAGGCGCCGCACGTACGCGCGGAACGGCTCGAACAGGTCTTCCGTCGGACGCGGCAAGCCGTCCAGGTAGGCGGTGACGTTCGGGCGCATCCGCTCGGCATAGGCTTGGAGATACACGTCCCTCCGCTCGAGCGAGAACTCGCGGCGGAGCGTCTGGTCCGGCGCGAATTCTCCGCTGATCAGGTTCAAGCGGTCTCCCGGCAGGGGAATCTCGATCCGGCGCTGGTAGCCCCGCTGGCGTAACCAGTCATGGGCGCGCTTCTGGTCCGGCAGGAGTCCTTTTCCGCCGCTGTCGTCGTTGTGCCGGAACAGCGCGTTTTCCAGGAACGCCGGCGGCCCGGCGAAGGGAAGGCCCACCCGCGGCGGCATCTGGTCCAGGGCCTGGTAGGCGTATTCCAGCTTCTCGACCCGCTTGACCATCGACAGCGCGGCCATACGTTCTTCCGAATGGCGGCGGCACAGTGGGTCCCAGTCCGGTGTCGCGCACTGGATCAGCAGCGCGTCGATCCGCCCGCCCGTGCGGGCCTTCAGGACGTCGCGCTGCTTCGGCTTGAGCCTGAGCCGGTTCATGTTGAGCAGCACGGCCTCGCGCGTGCGGAACGTCGCCGCGGCGTACCGGCCGTCCGACGCCTCGTCGGTCGTGAAGACCAGCCGAAGCCCTTCGCCGAAGGCGTGCTCCGCGCCGGGCTTCACTTCAATGATGGGATTGGCGCAGGCCAACCGGACCGCGTTCCACAGGTTCCGCGTCGGGTGCCGCGGGACCACAACGGGGGTGTCGGGCGACAGCTTCCGGGCCAGGAAGGCGGCGTCGAGGTGGTCCTGGCGCTCGTTCGTGATGACCACCGCCGTGAGATCCCGGTAGTCCTGCTCCCCGAGGTGATGGTTGCACGGGAACTGGAACCAGGAGGCGTGATAGGCCCCGAGAGTGGACAGCCATGGGTCGCAGGCCACGCGTATTTTCCCGTGGGCGACGATGAATCCGGCATGCCCCAGAAACTCAAGCTGCATCCCGCGTTCCTCCGTGCACGCTCAGCATAGACGGTCGGGGTGGGAACAATCAAGAAGCCCGTGGTACAATCCGCCCGCCATGGTCAGGGTCAAGATCTGCGGAAACACCAATCTGAAGGACACGATGGCGGCGGTGGAAGCCGGGGCCGACGCCGTGGGGTTCGTGTTCTATGCGAAGAGCCCGCGGGCCGTGTCCCCAAAGGGCGTGGCCGCGATCGTGTCGCACCTGCCGCCGTTCGTGGATTGCGTCGGGGTGTTCGTCAATGAGAAACCGGAGACCGTGCGGCAGATCATGTCGGATTGTGGCCTTTCCTATGCCCAGCTCCATGGTGAGGAATCCCCGCAGTACTGCGCCGACCTCAAGCAGCCGCTGATCAAGGCCATCCGCGTCCGCAACCGCGAGGAACTGGCGAATTTGTCATCCTATCGCGCCCACGCGATCTTGCTGGATACCTATGTGGACGGCATAGTCGGAGGCACGGGAACCACCTTCGATTGGGGGCTGGCGGTCGAGGCCAAGGCCTGGGGCCCGATCATTCTCGCCGGCGGCCTCACCCCCGACAACGTGGTTGAGGCGATCAGCCGCGTGCAGCCGTATGGCGTGGACGTCAGCAGCGGGGTGGAAATCTCACCCGGCGTGAAGGACTACGCGAAAGTGAAGGCCTTCGTCGAGAACGTGAAATGCCGGGGCCTGTGATGTATACTCCTTGTCACTATGACGCTGCTTCCTGATTCACGCGGCCGCTTCGGCGCCTTCGGGGGGCGCTATGTCCCGGAGACCCTCATTCCCGCTCTCGATGAACTCGCCAAGGAGTACGAGAAGGCGCGCCGCGATCCGAAATTCAAGGCTGAGCTGGCCTACTATCTTCGGCAGTACGTCGGGCGGCCGACGTCCTTGTTCTACGCCGAGCGGCTGACGAAGAAGCTCGGCGGTGCCCGGATCTACCTCAAGCGTGAAGACCTCTGTCACACCGGCGCGCACAAGATCAACAACGCCATCGGGCAGGTCCTGTTGACCCGCCGGATGAGCAAACGGCGGGTGATCGCCGAGACCGGCGCGGGCCAGCACGGCGTAGCCGTGGCGACGGCAGCCGCGCTGTTCGGGCTGCAGTGCGACGTGTACATGGGCACGGAGGACATGGAACGCCAGGCCCTGAACGTCTTCCGGATGCGCCTGCTCGGCACCACCGTGAAGCCGGTCAATGCGGGGAGCCGCACGCTTAAGGACGCGATCAGCGAGGCCATGCGGGACTGGACCACCCACGTGCGCACGACCCATTACATTCTCGGGTCGGTCCTCGGCGCGCATCCCTATCCGATGATGATCCGGGACTTCCAGGCCGTCATCGGCCGCGAGGCTCGGAAACAGATTCTGCAGGCCGAGGGCAAGCTGCCGGATTATCTCGTTGCCTGCGTGGGCGGAGGCAGCAACGCGATCGGGCTGTTCACCGCGTTTCTGAAAGACAAAAAGGTGAAGATGGTCGGGGTCGAGGCGGGCGGGCTCGGGATCGAGAGCGGCAAGCACGCCGCGCGCTTCGCGACGGGATCGGTCGGTGTCCTGCACGGGACCATGACCTATCTGCTGCAGGACGACGACGGGCAAATCCAGCTCACCCATTCCGTTTCGGCCGGCCTCGACTACGCCGCGGTCGGGCCGGAGCACTCCTATTATAAGGAGCGGGAACGCATCGCCTATACTTACGCGACCGATGAGGAGGCCATGGCGGCGTTCGATCTGCTGGCCCGGACGGAAGGGCTCATGCCCGCGCTCGAGTCCGCCCATGCCATTGCGTACGTGACCAAGCTGGCCCCGAAACTCAAGCGCAGCCAGATCATCATGGTCAATCTCTCCGGCCGGGGCGACAAGGACGTCCATCAGGTGGCGAGGATTAAGGGCGTAAGCCTGTGAGACCGTTAATCGTATAATCGTGAAACGTTAAACGGGGATGCGCTTGCGATTAACGAATAACGATGAACGGATAACGATATGAGCCGTATTCAGGCAGCTTTTCAACGAACCCGGGAGCGCGGCGAGAAAGCGCTGATCGCCTACGTCATGGCGGGCGATCCGGCGCTGGAAGACACCGAAACCTACGTCAGGCAACTGGCGGAGGCGGGGGCCGACGTCGTCGAGTTGGGTGTGCCGTTCTCGGACCCCATCGCCGACGGCCCGGTCATCCAGCAGGCGGCGGAGCGGGCGCTGCGCTCCGGGACCTCGCTGAAGAAAATCCTGGCCACGGTCCGGTCGCTCCGGACGAAGACCCAGGTGCCCCTCGTGCTCATGGCCTACTACAACTCGATCTTCCGGTACGGGGAGGCGGCCTTCTGCCGCGATGCGGTGGCGGCCGGCGTGGACGGGCTCATCGTGCCGGACATGCCGACGGACGAGGCAGGGACAATTCACCCCCTGGCCGAGAAGGCCGGGCTCGATGTGATCTTCCTGCTGGCCCCGACGAGCACGGCCAAACGGCAGGCCGGCGTCGCTAGGCTGTCCCGCGGCTTCATCTACTATGTGTCGCTGACGGGGATCACCGGCGCGAAGCTGACGGACAAGGCCGACGTGGGGAAAAAGGTGCGGGAGATTCGCCGCTACACCAAGACGCCGGTGGCGGTAGGGTTCGGCATCGCGACGCCCGACGACGCCAGGGAAGTGGCGCGGATCGCCGACGGCGTGATCGTCGGCAGCGCGCTCGTCAAGGTCATCGCCGAAGGCGACCACGGTACCGTCGCCGCCCGCCTCTCCTCCTTCACCCGCTCCCTCAAGACAGCAACACTTCCGAACTAGCGCTTCCGGTTGGTTGCAGGGTCTTCCCTAAAAGGAGACCTCTTGCCACCGAGCATCAATTTAGGATATCTTATTTGCATACCGCTTCTAGATATTGAGGAGAAGCATCATGGGAGCTATCTCATTAAAACTACCGGACGACCTACTCAAGACGAGTGGGCGATGCGCCGAGGTTCTGAACGTCTCCAGGGCTGAGTATATCCGCCGGGCCGTTGAGCGGATGAACAGGGAGACCCGTGCCCGCCTCCGTGCAGGCCGGTTGGCCGAAGCCTCCAAGAGGGTCCGCAAGGAAAGCATGCGGGTCAATGCCGAATTCGCCGCCGTCGAGCATGACCCGGACGCCTAAGCGGGGAGAAGTCTGGTTGGCGGATCTCGATCCTCGACGTGGCACGGAACCGGGCAAAACCCGTCCTGTTCTGGTCGTGCAAGCCCAGGCCCTTCTCGATGCCGATCATCCGTCCACTCTGATTATTCCCTTGACGACCAACCTCGTTGACGATGCCGAACCACTTCGTATCCGCATCGCGCCTTCCGGCCGATTGCGCCGCCGCTCCGATCTCCTCATTGATCAGCTCAGGGCCATTGACAATCGGCGCCTCATTCAGGGTCCGATGACCCGTCTTGCCCCAGCCCTGCTGGTTCGGGTTGGAGAGGCCATCCGGGAGGTCCTTGACCTCATCGAGCACGCGAGCTGATTGCGCCCCTCGCCTCCTTCACCCGTTCCCTCAAATCCGCCACCCTGCCGGCGTAAGCTCAAGCGAGTCGCTACGGTTTTCCTTTCGCCTTTTTGTCTGCAAGCCGCTTCTTGGCCAAGCGATAGATGTCGCGTTTGTCTCCTTCTCGCCGCAGGCCCAATGCAATGACGATAACCATGACGGTATCCCGGTCCACCCGATAGACGATGCGATAGCGCTGGCCGACGGCCCTGACGGATCGGTAGCCTGCCAGTTCATCAACCAGAGGGTTCCCTTGTTGCTCGGGCGAATGGATCAGAGCTTTGGCCTTGTCGCGAAGCGCCTGCTGGATCCGGCGGTCAGAGATGTCGGCGAGCATGTCCTCGGCCTCGGGGGTGAAGGCCACCCGATGGGGAGAGGACACGTGCTAGAGGTCCAGGCGGCGTTCGACGTCTTCGAGGGTGACAAACTGCCCGGCGTCAGCCTGTTTGATGCTGCGCCTGATGCGATGCATGAGGGGGCGGTCACTGAGGATTTCCATGGTTTCGATCAGCGACTCGTACTCGTCCCAGGGCATGACGGCAAGGACGCGCTTGCCGCGCTGCGTGATCGCAACGGTCTTGTTCCGCCTGGAACGTGTCAGTGTTTTCGATAAGTCGGGCAGCTTGGCCCGTGCCTGGGCCATCGGTAGTGTCTTCAGCATAACTCGGTCTCTCCAACGTGACTATCGACTAAACTATCCGGTTCCGCCCACACAGTCAACTGGTATCAGTCGCGCTGCCGTCACTGGCTGTCTTAGTTCCTTGACCCGCTTCCTCAAAGCCGAGACGCTTCCTGTCTCATAAAATCTTACGCGCTCCCTCTTACTTGCTTTCTCGCCCTTAGCCTGCTAGGGTCCTGCCGTCCTCTTCGTAGCCGGAGGCCCTCATGCCGAACCGGTTCTCTCCGTTTGATTCTCGCGCGTCACGTTTGCAAAGACCTGGTGATGCGGTGCGAGCCCCAACCGTGGTGTCACGCAATCTTTTGAGCGCGGCGGCCGTTGTCGTGTTGATTGTCGCGCTTCCTCAGCCTCTGTGGGCCCTGGACGCGTCCCTGTCGGCCGCCGGGGGCGCGTTCAGAGTATCGGACGGGCATGTGACGATTGTGGACCGTGCGACCGGCAATCGGGGAACCAGCACCGGGCTCGATAAGAACGCCGCCGTCTGGCTCAGGGGCGAAGGATATTTTGAGGAGAAGAAGTGGTTCGGCCTGGCGGGGGAGTTCTTTTATACCGACTTTACCTCCACTATTCAGGCCGTCGGAGGGCCTGTCCCGCAAACCAACTTCGTGAACCTGACGGATATCGGCATCAGCCTGTTGGCCATGGCGCGCGTGCCGGGATGGATCATCGAGCCCTATGCCGGGGCGGGCATTCAGGCCGCCACGGTCTCTATCACGACCGTCACGGTCAGCCAGGGAGCGGCAGTTCACCGCACGGAAGATGCGCGCGATCTTGCCACGGTGGGAGGGGTGTTCGTCGGAGGCGCCAAGGCGTTTTTCGGCGAGCACTTTTATATTTACAGCGAAGCCCGTTACAGCGCGTTCATTGACAGACGCATCAGGCTCTTTTCAGAGACCTTAGAGACCCTGATCGGTTCGCGCCTCGCGACCTTCGGCGGCGGGATTGGGTTCAGGTTTTGAAACGCCGATGGCGACGAAGGGACCAACATGAAGCGGTGCAGTCGATGCGGCAAGGAATGGGACCTAGCCTCGCTTTGTATAGACTGCGGGGGGCAACTGGTGCCCATCAATCAGCCATTCAAACGTGACCAGCTTACTGAAGAAAAAGGGGACTCTGGCGGGGGTGGGGATGGGGGTGATGGCAGCCTTTGGGATTCGCTTTCACGGTTCTGGGAATCTTCTACGGACTCCGATTCGGAATCAGATTCGGATGGCGGTTGCGATATGGACTGAACCCTGAACGACGTGAACCAGTGAGGCCGGAATGAGCGAAAGCGAGCAGGAACAGCGACCGAAGCCAGTCCCGCAAGGCGACAAGGCTCGCAAACTAAAGTATTGGGGGCTGGGGCTGGTTGGACTTGGGCTCGTTTTTGAGCTGCTTTTTATTTTTCTGGGCTCGCCATCTGTATTGCTTTCAATTGGCGGAATGATTTTCTGCGGGATTGGCTTGGTCTGCTACGCCAAGTCGCGGGGAAGCAGTATTGCATGGGGTCTCGCAGCCGTGTTGCTCGTTATCGGCCCGCTCCTTGCCGTTATTGACATTAATAGAGAAGCGACAAGGAGGCTGATGCAAAAGTCAGTCAAAAGAAAGTGGGGATGGGTTGATTCTCTGGGGCTGGTCGCAATCATCGGAATACTCGCCGCGATTGCTATTCCGAACGTTTCGAAGAACTATGCAGCAAGATCTCGCCAGTCGGAAGCCAAAGTTGGGCTCGGTGGAATCTTTGAAAGCGCGAGAGAGCTGAAGGAGAAGAACAGGACTTTTGTGATCTCAGACATCAACCAACTAGGGTATATGCCGGGTGGGACATCGGGCAGATATTCACTCTGGTATGCGGTCAACGGCGTCCCAACGGCTGTACCGCTTTCCCCCGGTAGCCATTATAAGTCAGCTCGCTGCGATGTGACGACACCGCCTACCACTGTCATAGTCGCCGCCTCGGCGACCGGGTTCACTGCCGCAGCAAAAGGCAATATTATTGATGGCAATGTCTGCGATGAGTGGAGCATCAATGAGATCAGAGAACTTAAAAATACGCTGAACGGCCTTCAGCGCTGAGTCTCATAGATGGACCCGATCCCTCATACCTGTTCCGGCATTTTGATCGGGCAAGGACTGCGCCCGCTGCCGGTGCTGCTGAGAACGACGCTTTCGAATAATAAATCTGTCCCGTTTTTCTGTCCAATAATAAATCTGTCCCGTTTTTCTGTCCCGAAGGTTCGAGTCCCGGTCGGGGATGCAGTCGCCGGCAGAGTTTTACGTGGACTGATAGTCAATGACAAGACACAACTTGTCCGAAATTAAGTGGGACAGTACAGTCAGCATGTTGGCAATCGACGCACCTGGTCTCTAAACAGCGAGATACTGATTCATGATAGCTAAAAACTATCTCAAACTACATCTTGCGCATGCGATGAATCTCATCTCTTTCATCGAGCCTCTCGCGGCGTTATTTCTCTTTGTGTTATTCCTTAAAAGTCTCGCTGCGTTTGCCCAGATGAGAGGGCGTAGTGATCGATGGTTCCTCATCGGCTTAATTCCACCGCTGGCAGGGATAGCTCTTTTGGTGCTGGAATTGTTACCTACCAAGGAGTCTACCGAATACCAAGGCATTAAAATTCTTGGGCTTCTGGTCTTCATAGGTTTTCTGTTGGGCGTCATTGTACTGACGGTGCTTCCGGCTCGTCCTACCAAGGGAGTTCAGGCAATATTGTGGGGATGGAAGGTCCCGAATAGTCCCCGAATTTGGGCAGCCCTGATGTTGAGCCCGGCAGCTCTTAGCGTATTTCTCCTCGTTCACGCGATGCAGAGGAATTTTCAAGAATTCTATGCCGAAGAGGCCAAAGAAACATTTTTTGGTTTACCGCGCGCAATGCATGAATATAAAGCTAAGCATGGGACGTATGAAGTTTCTGACATAAAGCAGTTAGACCTTCCTCCGGGTTATTTCAATTCCAGGAGATATACCTATTGGTATGCTGTCAATGGAATCCCGGCTAAATTCCCGACCACGTCGGACGTGAAGGTTCTGCCTGGGCCCTGTGATGTCACAACCCCTCCAACATCAGTCAAAGTTGAGGCTTCGGCAACCGGATTTACGGCTGCGGCCAAAGGCAATCTAGACGACGACCCCACCTGCGATGAATGGAGTATCAACGATGCGATGGTGCTGACTAACACAATAAACGATGTCGTGAAGTGATATGGACCCCATCACCCACACCTGTTCCGGCATCCTGATCGGGCAGGGGCTGCGGCCGCCTATGGCATTGCGGCGGCAGACACTGATGGTCACTGGCCTGGCCGCCTTCGCGCCGGACTTCGATTCCGTCAGCTATCTCTGGGGATCGGACGCGTTCTATCGCTTCCACCACACCTACACGCACACGCTGGTCGGCATCATCGTTTTAGCGGTCGTCCTTGCCGGCATCGAAAGCCGTTGGCTCAAAGACCTTTCATTCGCACGGCTGCTGGGGATCAACCTGGCCGGATGCACCATCCATCTGTGCGGCGATCTGATCGCACTCTGGCCCCTGCGCCTGCTCTGGCCGTTCAGTGAGCACAACTTTACGCTGCAATGGACACGTGACTTCGACTATGTGGTGTTGGGAGTCGTGGTCGTGGCGACGGGCTTATCCGAAACGGACGGCTTTCAGCACCGCGCTCCCTGGATCATCGCCGGGGCGTTCCTCCTGCTGGCGGCCTACTTCATCTTCATTCCCGGCTGGGGCGCGGCATGAGCCCAATCACGCACCTTCTTATCTCGTGGGTTGTGGCCGATGCCGGCGAGCTGAACAAGAGGGAGCGTGCGATTGTGACGGTGGCCGGTCTGGTGCCGGACGTAGATGGGCTCGGTATCGTGGTGGAAGCCCTCACGAAGGAGTCGGAGCGGCCGCTGATGTGGTGGACCGACTACCACCATGTGCTCGGCCATAACCTGGGCTTCGGCCTCGTCGTGGCGGCGGCGAGTTTCGCGCTGGCGACAAGAAGGTGGAAGACGGCCGCGCTCGCCTTTCTCACCTTTCATCTCCATCTGCTATGTGACCTGGTCGGCTCTCGCGGGCCGGATGGCTACCAATGGCCAATCCCATATTTTTATCCCTTCTCCGAGTTGGAATGGGCATGGGACGGCCAATGGGCGCTCAACGCCTGGCCGAACTTCGTGATCACCGGCATCGTATTACTGGTCACCTTTTATTGGGCCTGGCAGAAGGGGTATTCGCCGGTCGAAATGATCTCAGCGACGGCCGACAAGGCCTTTGTTGAAACCCTCCGGCGCCGAGTGCCTCGATGACGTGATGCCAGAGGGAGATGTATTCGCAAGGAAGAACGCAGATGGCTCACCTACATGGAACGGTCCAATTGGTTTGGGCGCTGGCCGCTGCTGAAGCCAAGGCCTTGGGAAATCGGGACATCGAGCCTGAACATCTTCTGCTCGGTCTGCTCGAGACCGTCGCCCTGCGCGATGTAGAGACTGTTCTTCAGGAGAACCTGGAGCTACTACGGGAGGACTTGGACGGGGCCAGGACGGAACTCCAGGACGTAACACAACGATTGGATGCCGTGTGCGCAAGCAGCGCGGCGGCACGCGACAGCCTGCGCGCTCTCATGTCCAAGGGATTGGGGCAAGGACAACCGTTCTCCGGCCATCGCTCACCTGCCTGTCAGCGGGTTTTTGATCGATCCACGAATCTTGCCGAACAACAACAACAAGATCAGGGGATCACCCTTTGCCATCTCCTGCAAGCTATCCTCGAGCGATCTTCTTCCGTTCTGGATGATCTCTTCTTGAGTCTGCAGTCGTCCCGCGAGAAATGGCGCCGGGCCTTTGAGAGCCAGCAGGGGTCCCCCCAGCCATCGCTTCCGAAGGATAGACGCCTCGATCTGCGAAACACCCTGTCGGGGGTCATTCCCCCTAGCAGTCTTTTCCGTTCGGAGGCGCTGGCATTATTGATGATAGATCTGGTGGAATCGACGAAAGCTGCGTATGAGAGAGCGCAAGCACGGGGTGTCGAGCGCGGAGACAAACTGCTTGCCAAATCGCATCGGTTGCTGCATGAACTTTTCGACAGGCACGCCAGCAAGCGCAACGTCTTCTATGTGGAGAAACCCGGGGACGCCGTGTTCGCAGCCTTTCGTTCGCCGGTGGACTGTGGCCTGGTGGCGTGTCAACTCCTTTCTGATCTCGAGAAGATTCGGCCGAAGATGGTCGAAAAGGATCTACCGGGACTCAACGCGCGTCTGGCGCTACATTTTGCCCACGTACTGGTGGCGATAGACAAGCCGCAGCTATTCGGTTTGCCCGTGCACCTAACGGCTCGGTTGCAGGTGCTCACGGCAGAATCCGCCACGGACCAACTCGCCGGAGAGTTGCCTGTGACGAATCGGCTCTTACTCACGGTTGAGATGTACCGGGCGCTCCCCGCGGCATGGCAGGCGCACGTGCGGCTCATCGGGCAGTTCAGGCTTAAAGGATTCGGCGATGATGCGGTGCCCGTCTATGCGCTCGATTGGAGGAACATTGTCCAGGCAGGCCTCGCCGGGTAATCAACGGGAACAGGATGGAACCTCAGCGGTTCATTGACCGGTATGAACTCCGCGGCACCCTCGGCAGAGGGGGCATGGGAGAAGTCTACAGGGGCTGGGATACATTGCTTAAACAGGAGGTGGCGATTAAAGTTCTCCTGCTCCAGGGCGGCGACGCCACCCGCCAGACTGAAATCGAGCGGTTTCTTCGAGAAGTCAAAATCGGCCGCACCCTCAAGCATCCCCACGTCGTCACCGTTTACGACGTCGGCATCAATCCTGAGACCGATCTTCCTTACATTGTCATGGAACTGATCAACGGCAAACCGCTCCACGCGCTGCTTGAGGAGAAGCACCTGACGATTCCTGAGATGGTCCGGATTATCAGTGAAGTGGCTGAGGCATTAGACTATGCCGCTCAATCAGGCGTGGTGCATCGGGACATCAAACCGTCCAACATTTTGGTGGACCCGGAAAGTCTGGCCCCGAAAATTGTGGACTTCGGCGTGGCGCGTGTGCAGGGCACCGACCTCACGCAAACCGGCACAGTCTTGGGCACTCCTTGCTATATGTCGCCCGAGCAGTGCCTGGGCCAAACGGTGGACGGACGGTCGGACCTGTTCTCGCTCGGCGCGGTCCTCTACGAAATGCTCGCCAACGAACGGACCTTCCCTGGAGATACTATCGGAACCATCATTGCTGGAATTCTCGATCCTGCGAAGCCTGTTCGCTTAAGGACGCTCCGGCCGGTCATTCCCGCATCGTTGGACAATGTCGTGATGAAGGCCTTGGCAAAGGACCCCCAGGATCGGTTTCAAAGGGGCAAGCTGTTTGCGACAGCGCTGAGGGCGGCCCTGTCCACAGCGCCGCCTGCCACCCTTGCCCTGCAGCCGGGGACCTTTCCCGCTCTCCCGATCCACCAGCTTGGGCGCCCGTCTTCCGCTCGCATAGCGGAACCCGGAGTTCGCTCGAGCGTCGAGCCTAAACTCGGGCGTCCAGTGTCGCCGGAACGTCGACTCCCGGCGGAGAAACTGTCGAAGTGGGGACAGGCAGTTGAGGCCATCCAACAAACCAGTGAAGACCAGTTCTGGCCGGGCAGGGCTTTGCTGCTGGCTTGGTTTATTTACATCGGGATTCACCACTTGGCCGATCCTTTGTATGTCAGTCTATTCGGCATTCTGAACAACATCATGCATGAGGGCGGACATCTCCTTTTCCGCTTGTCAGGGAATCAGTTTCTCGGCACCGCAGGCGGGAGTATTCTCCAACTGACAGTTCCCCTTGCCGCCGCGCTGGTGGTATTTCGCCAGCCGGATTATTTTGCCGTGTCCGTGTGTGGGGTGTGGCTGGCGACAAACCTCTATAACATCGCGCCCTACGTTGCAGATGCGCGAACTAGAATCCTTCCGTTGACGACAAGCGACGATGGTGAATGTGGCATGTGTTACGACTGGCAGTACCTCCTTTCCACGATGCATTTGCTCCCGTGGGATACGAAACTTGCTGCCGTGATCCGAATCATCGCATTCCTCTTTATGTGGGGCGCCATCGCCGCAGGCGCCTGGATGGTGTGGTTGGTGGCGAAATCCAAATCATGAACACGTGTCCCTACTGCCAGCGCGAAGTTCCGGAATCAGCGCAGGTGTGCCCGCACTGTGGAGCCATCCTTTCGAAAGAACAGGCCCCTGCTCTTGAACAGCCTGCCAGTTCAGTCTCGGAAGATGACAAGGTCCGCAGACAAAAATATTGGGGCCTTGGCTTGGTTGCCCTCGGTTTAATTCTCGAACTGCTCCCCTTTTTGAAAATACTTCCGACACACCCCCATGACGACACACTTGCAACATGGTCTCACTTCATCGGGGTCTATGTTTCCATGATAGGCCTAGTTTTGTACGCGAAGACGAGGGGACGTTCTACGTTGTGGTGCTTGATGGCGTGGGTGCCTGTTATCGGTCCAATTCTTGGTATGTTGGGAATCGCAATAGGGTCACGTGTGAAGGATGAAAAGCGAACCCTCCTGCCACGTATTCAAGGAGAAAAAAGATATTTCGGATGGTCTGAATATCTCCAGGGCATAATAATATTTGGAATAATTGGATTTTTCGGGGCGATTGCCGTACCGAATTTTACGAATTATGGGGCGCCTCCTCAGTCGAAGGCCAAAACCGGGCTCGGCGGCATCTTTACAGCCGCAACTTCTATGAAGGCAGAGCGGGGAACATTCGTGATTTCGGACATTAGCCAGCTTGGGTATGAATCGGCGCGAACGCCCAGATATTCATTCTGGTATTCCGTCAACGGTGTGCCGACCATGGTTCCCGGAGGCAAAGCGAAGAGTCCGTGCGATGGGCCACCAACCACAGTAAGGGTCGCCGCCTCGGCGACCGGCTTCACAGCGGCTGCCAAAGGCAACATCGACAACGATGCCACGTGCGACGAGTGGAGCATCAATGATGCGAGGAATCTGACCAATACCTTGAGTGATCTTGCGCGTTGAGTCAAGGCAAGGAGATATGGCTATGAGGAATGGATGGTCGGCTAAAGCAATCCTCTTCAGCGTTATTGTGTTCCTCTTCACAGGGCTCATGCCGACGTTGGGTCGAGATGGAGATGGAGCGTGGGCATGTAAGCCTCTGTCAAGTCCGCTCGCCTTCTCTCCGGACGGTCAAATCCTTGCCGCGTGGGACCTAAGACCTGGTGGTGAAGGTATCCTTTTTTCTGATGCAGTAACAGGAAAGGTACTCCGTAGGTTGGAGGGGAATGTGGATGTGGAAGACTATCGCGCTGCTGTCCTTGCCTTCTCACCTGACGGCAGGACGCTCGCCATGGCAACAGAGGCGACGATTCATCTCTGGGACGTTGCCACGGAGACAAAATCCCGCGAGATTAAAATGCTTGATGGCAAAAGGGCTACATCCATTGCCTTCTCACCTGATGGGCGAACTCTTGCTGCAGGAGGCAGCGACGATTCGACGATCTATCTTTTGGATATAGCCATAGGCAAGGAACTTCGTAAGTTGAAGGTACATACAAAGAAGGGAGGGCCTGCCCTCACTTTTTCACCTGACGGTAAAACCCTCGCCTTGGGCACTTCTGAAGATGCAACGATCCGTCTCTACGACGTAGTCACGGGGACGGAATTCAGGGAGTTTAAAGGGCATGATGGCAAGGGAGCTACGGCCATTGCCTTTTCACCTGACAGCAAAATGCTCGCCTCGGGTAGCACTGATTCAACAATTCGGCTTTGGAGCGTGTCCACAGGGGAAGAGCTTGGTCGGCTCGATGGGCCTAGATGGCGGGTCCGTGCAGTTGCCTTCTCAGGCGATGGGAAAACACTTGTTGCAGCGTCAGGTAGTGGACAGGAATGGATCAAACGCTGGAAAGTAGCTACTGATGATCCCCTGTCTTTCGTGGCGTCAGCAGGGGTTGAGTGTTAATGCAGGACTATGGACCCGATCACCCATACCTGTTCCGGCATTCTGATCGGGCAGGGGCTGCGGCCGCCTATGGCATTGCGGCGGCAGACACTGATGGTCACTGGCCTGGCCGCCTTCGCGCCGGACTTCGATGCTGCTAGTTACCTCTGGGGCGCAGACGTGTACTTTCGTCTGCACCACACGTACACACACACGCTTGTGGGCGTCGTTGTCTTGGCTGTGGTACTTGCCGGCAGCGAGCGGCACTGGCTCAAGGACTTTTCATTCCTTCGCCTTTTTGGTTTAAACCTGGCCGGCTGCACGATCCATCTCCTCGGTGATCTCATCGCGCTCTGGCCGCTCCGCATTCTCTGGCCCTTCAGCGACCACGATTTCACCCTCCACTGGACCAGAGACTTCGACTACGTGGTGCTGGCCGTGGTGGTCGTCGCGACAGGCTTGTCCGAAACTGACGGCTTTCAGCGACATGCGCCCTGGATCGTCGCCGGGGCGTTCCTCCTGCTGGCGGCCTATTTCATCTTCATCCCCGGCTGGGGCGCCGCATGAGCCCGATCACGCACTTGCTCATCTCGTGGGTCGTTGCTGATTCGAGTGGCCTCGAAAAGCGAGACCGGGCAATCGTAACGGTTGCCGGTCTGGTGCCGGACGTTGACGGCCTCGGCATTGTTGCGGAAGCTCTCACGAAGGAGTCGGAGCTTCCGCTCACATGGTGGACCGACTATCATCATGTGCTCGGGCACAACCTGGCCTTCGGTCTCGTCGTGGCGGTCGTGAGTTTCGCGCTGGCCACGAAACGATGGAAAACGGCCGCGCTCGCGTTTTTAACCTTTCATCTTCATCTGCTCGGCGATCTGGTCGGCGCGCGAGGCCCGGAAGGCTACCAATGGCCTATCCCGTATTTTTATCCCTTCTCAAAGTTGGAATGGACTTGGGACGGCCAATGGGCGCTTAATGCCTGGCAAAACTTCGTGATCACCGGCATCGTGTTGATGATCACCTTCTATTGGGCCTGGCAGAAGGGCCACTCGCCGGTCGAAATGATCTCAGCGACCGCTGACAAGGCCTTTGTTGAAACCCTCCGGCGGCGAGTTCCCGTCACATGAAGTCCCGTCCTTGGAGATTCGCAGCGGTCGTTGTTGCGGCGTGTCTGGCATGGCCGGCATACGCGAACAGCGGTGCATCAGACGCAGAGTTCACGGAACATCTGCAACGGGGAATAGAATTGCTCCAACAGGGCGATGCGGCGCGCGCCCTGATCGAGTCCGACAAGGCCGTACGTGCGGCGAAGCAGAACGCGAACTTGGCCCGGGCCCATTTGCTGCGCGCCTGGGCAAAGGAGGCGATGGGAGATCATCGTGGCGCAATTGACGATGCTACTCACGCGTTCACACTCGATCCGAACAACGCGCAGGCTTTCAATACCCTCGGGTTGGCCCACGCGAATCTCGGCGACACGGCGGCGGCCCTGAGTGCCCTCAGCCAGGCAATCAAGCTCGATCCTTCCCTGGCGCAGGCGTATATCAATCGGAGTCTTGTGAAGGAACGATTGGGCGATTTTCGCGGGATGAAGGACGATTCAGAGCAGGCCATCAAGCTTCAACCGGGCAACTCCTGGGCCTATAACAATCGGGGCTGGGCCCAGTGGAAACTGGGCGCGGCCCGGGAGGCCTTGGCGGACTTTGCGGCGGCCGTCAAAATCGAACCCAAGAATGCCACGGCTTACGTCAACCGCGCCGTCGTCAAAGAAAAACTCGGCGATCAGCCGGGCGCGATGGAAGACTTGGCCAGAGCTGCCGCCATCCAGCCGGAGCTTGGCGATCCCGCCAAAGTCAATGAACGTGTGCTGAACCTGTATCATGCCGGCCGATATGACGAGGCGCTCCCGTGGGCACACTGGGGCATCGAACAGGCCAACAAGGTTCTGGGGCCTGAACATCCCGAGACCGCCACGGCGCTCTACAATCTGGCCGAGCTGTATTCCGACAGCAATGTGAACATCAAGGCGTACCGGAAGGCCGAACCGCTCTACCGCCGCGCGTTGGCAATCAGGGAAAAGACCCTGGGTCCGGAGCATCCGCTTGTGGCGACGACCCTGGATAACTTCGGGTTGCTCTATTTCTCAACCGGCGAATACCACCGTGCAGAGCCGCTCCTCCAGCGCGCGCTGGCGATTCGGGAAAAGGTCTTGTCCCGCGACCATCCGGACATCGCGCAATCGCTGAATGATCTGGCGGGGCTGTATTCCGTGATGCTTCAGCTCGACAAAGCCGAGCCTTTGTTCAAGCGGGCGCTTGCCATTCGCGAGCGTACCGCCGGCCCCGGGAGCCCCGAGGTGACTCAACCACTCAGCAATCTGGCCGGCGTGTATGTTTACCTGGGACGGTACACGGAGGCTGAGCCGCTGTACCAGCGGGTCCTGAAGATCAGGGAGAAGGCGTATGGCCCCGAGCATCCGGCCGTCGCCGACGCCCTCCAGAGTTTGGGAGCGCTGCATCTGACGATGGGACGGGGCGACACGGCTGAGCCGCTGTTCCGTAGAGCCCTGACGATTCAGGAGAAGAAATATGGTCCCGCGCATCCACAGATCGCCGCGTTGCTCAGCCAAGTGGCGCGGCAGTATAAAGCGGCCCGTCAGTATGACAAGGCAGTGCCGTTCCTGGAGCGTGCACTGGCCATCCGCGAGAAGGCATTGGGCCCTAACCATCAGGACGTCGCCGATTCCCTCGATGAGTTGGCGCGCTGGTATGTCACGATAGGGGAGGAGGAGAAGGCTGAGCCGATCTTGCGACGGATGCTGGCGATCCGTGAAAAGGCGTTGGGAAAAGAGAATGCCCTGGTGGCGGCGTCGCTTCGAGAGCTGGGGAACCTGTATGTGCACAACAAGCGCTATGCGGAGGCCGAGCCTTTGCTCGCGCGGGCACTGGCAATCCAGGAGAAAACCCTGGGGCCTGAGGGTTTCAATCTGACCGCGACTCTCGACGACTTGGCGGGAGTGTACAACGGTCTCGGGAGGGGTCCTCAAGCGGAAGCCCTGTACCGCCGGGCGTTGACGATCCGCGAGAAAGCGGCCGGCGCCGATAATCCCTCTGTTGGAGCTTCCCTCAACAATTTGGGAACGCATTACTACCTGAGTGGCGAGTATGCGCGCGCGGTACCCTTGTTGCGACGCGCGCTGGACATCCAGGAAAAAGCCGGCGGCCGGGAGGATCTGCCCGTAACAGCTATTCTGATCAACCTGGCGTCAGTCGCCGCCGCCCAGGGCGAGCCCCGCCCCGCCTTCGGGTGGTATCAGCGGTCGATGTTGATCAGTGACCGATACATCCGGAGCATTTTTGCCGCCACCACGGAACAGCAAAAGCTCCAATTCATGCAAGCTCATTCCCAAGGCTATTTCAGCTTCCTTTCCCTCGTCCACCAGTACTTGCAGGCCGACCGGGATGCCGTGAAAGGTGCCCTCGAAGCGGTACTGCGCCGCAAAGGGATTGTCTTTGACGTGGAAGCCAGAACGCGAGAAGCGTTGCAAGGCCGCCTGTCGGAATCCGCGCGCCAGGAGTGGGCGCGGCTCACCCAGTTGCGCAGCGAGCTGGCCAACATGGTTCTTTCCAAAGAGAAAAGCCTGGAACCGGAAGTGTACAAATTCCGCCTCGCGGCGCTGCATCTTCAGATCGAGCAAGCCGAGCAACGACTGGCGCGCGAAAGTGTCCTGGTGGCGGGGGAACTGCAACAGTACACGGTTACCGTCGGGGAGGTTGCCAAGCGGCTCGCGCCGAAGGCCGCGCTCGTGGAGTTCGCGAAAATTCAAGATTTCGATTTCGCGAAAGGGCGGTGGAGGCCCTCTTGGCGGTATCTGGCGTTTGTACTGAACACGACCGGTGACGTGACGCTGGTGGATCTCGGAGAGGCCGGCACGTTGGAATCCAAGGCCCATCGGCTGCTCGAAGACGTCCGCATCTCCGTGAAGACGAATAGGCGTGACCATATTCAGAAGAGCCTTTTGTCTCTGAAGGACTTCTATGGCCGTGCCTGGGCGCCGTTGGCAAAAGCTCTCGGTGCAGCGGATAAGGTTATCGTCAGTCCTGACGATCAGTTAAATCTGGTCCCCTTCGCGGCGTTGATTGACGACGGGGGCCGTCCGTTGGTGGAACGTTATCAGCTCGCGTATGTCAGCAGCGGCCGCGAAATAATTGCCGGAGGAGGGGAAGCGTTGAAGCCGGACAGCGAGCTGCTCCTTGTGGCGAACCCGGCCTTCGATAAGATAGTGTCGGGGTCTGATAATCAAAGAGCCTCGCTTCGGTCCCGTGATTTCCGAGGTGTCTTCGATCCGTTGCCTGGAACGGAGCGTGAGGCCAAAGAGATTCCTGCCCTTGTATCCGGCAGAGGAGGCGCCAAAAACGTTTTGGTAGGAGCGAACGCGACGGAAGGAGCCGTCAAGAGCACCCGCAGCCCGCGAATTCTGCATCTGGCCACCCACGGTTTTTTCCTGGAAGACGACGAACCCGCTACAGGTCAGGAGACAAGGCAACCAGGGAGACAGGGAGGCGCCAAACGGTACGAGAATCCACTCGTCCGCTCCGGCCTTGCGTTTGCCGGGGCCAATCATGCGTCCGCGATCACCACAGGCGACGACGGGATCCTTACCGCTTTGGAAATCACCGGCATGGACCTCTTGGGTGCCGAGTTGGTGGTTCTCTCAGCCTGTGAGACGGGTGTTGGAGAGGTGAAGACCGGCGAAGGGGTATTCGGCCTGCGACGTGCCTTTGCGCTTGCAGGAGCCAGGAATCTGCTGATGAGTCTCTGGCCGGTCAATGATGAACTCACGGCGGCTCACATGAAGGCCTTTTACAATAACCTCCAGCGCATGCCGCCGGCCCAGGCGTTGCGTGAAGCACAGTTGGAAGCCATCCGGACACTGAAGGCTGAATTTAATGGCGTTGCCCCGCCTGGTCACTGGGCACCGTTCATCCTCCAAGGCGCCTACGCGCTGGGGCCGTAAGCTGCGACAAGTGGAGCATCAACGACGCCAGGGCTATGATAAACACCGTAGACGATATTAGGAGTTGGTAGCGATTTGTAAATTAGGAGTTTGAATAATCTGTCCCGCTTTTTGTGCGCAATAAAGTGGGGGAGTGCGATGTTAAAGAATATTGATTCAGCCGCCAGAGCTCAATTTCTGAAATTGCTCTTTTGGGTATTTTGTCCGCTAAGCATTGTCGGATGGTTTATTGGCGGAATAATAGGAGTAATAGTAGTTGGCGTCTTGAGCTTGGTTCTATCATTTGTCGGGATGGCATATGTCGATAAAGTTGGCGGTCTTGGTGCAGGGATATTGTCAGGAAACATATTAAATGGAGGCGGTGGGTCCCTGCGCGAACAACTCGCGCCCGAGTTACAGAGAGTCAAATACTATCAGAGACAGAAACAATTTGATCAGGCGCTTAAAATAGTAGATGGCGTCCTTGAAAAAGACACGGCGTATGCAGAAGCCCTGTATATCAAAGCGGTTATCCTCTGGGAGGGCTTTGGCGATTCTACTGCTGCAAAAGAATGCCTCGGAAGGATTATGGCAATGGAATCAGTTGAGAGTGAAATGTTTCGTCCATGGGCGGCCAGCTTATATGATGAATTGGGAAAGATGACCGCCTGTCCCGCCTGTCACCGCGACGTTCAAGAAGGTCAGCAGGAATGTCCGCGCTGCGGCGTGGTCTTTGCCAAATGGAAAGGCCGTTCGCCGAGCCCGGCCACTTCACCTGCAGTGCGACCAAGTAGGGAGCTCCAGCCGCTCATCAACCGTCTCGTGCTCGCCCTGCTCGCCGTCACTGCGGCCCTGGCTCTTTATCCGACGATCAAGGCAACGGTCGAGCATCAAAACGATGCGCCGGACTTTCAACTGACAACGTTGGAGGGTGAGTCCTTCAACAAAGGATCGCTCAAGGGCCAGCCCGCGCTGTTGATCTACTGGGCGCCCTGGTGCGGGGTGTGTCGAAGCGAGCTGCCGATCCTCGCGCAGTTCTACCGCCGCGACAAGCCGGCGAATTTGCGTGTGCTGGCCGTTGGCTTCTTTGATACACGGGACCACGTGGTCCAGTATGTCAACAACAACCCTGGCACGTTTGTCTTCCCGACCGCCTACGACACGGATGACCGGACGGCCCATGCGTTCGGGCTCAGGTATACGCCGACGTACCTCCTGCTGGATGCCCAAGGACGTGTTCTGGTCAAACATGAAGGCAACCAGATGCTCGAGTCGCCGCAGTTTCAACAGTTCCTTGCCGGCTTGAAAGGGAGCTGAAGCACACGCTAGACGATTTGAAGGATTGGCCATGACTACTTGCCCGGCTTGCCAACGCGACGTTCCGGAAGAACGGAAGGACTGTCCCTACTGCGGCGTGGTCTTTGCGAAATGGAAAGGCCACAAGGCGCAGCCTGCAGCAGCTCCCGTACTAAGCAATGCGGCTAGCGAACAGACCGAGGAGAGCACGCCTGATGTTTTTCCTCCCCCTCCTCTTACTCAAAGCGAGAGAGCCGATTTGATAGTGATGGCAAGCTATGACAGCTCTGATCGGGATGCGCTCGCTCAAAAAGATCGCACCGCTCTCCAAAGAGCTGGGATCTACACGGAAGTCAGGAAAGAAGCATGGTGGAGCGACGAGCCTGAAAGCAGAGTATATGTGCCCCGCAAGCATCTCTTGCCAGCCAAGGTGGTTCTCGACCTTCATGCGAACCGGCTGACCCTCTCCAAACTCGCAAGCCAACCGATATTGATTCGACAAACGCTTCTGATCGATGCCATGGTCTTCATTGCAGAGCAGCAGGGCCGATTCAAGCACGCGCTCTTCCCTCAGCATATTCTCGCTTGGTACCAGACATGTGCCGATCTCACTCAGCAGCAAATGCAGACGGCCCTTTCTACGGCTCCCCGATCATATCGCTCGAAAGCGTCGGCGATGATCAAAGGGACATCCATAGGTGGTGGAATCTTCATTATCGTCGGGTACGTGTGGGAAAAGTTCTTCCCCGGGAATTTAGGTGAAGAATCCGTTGGTAGCATTTCTATGTGGATAGGTGGGGCGCTTCTATTTTGTAGCGCGGTCTGGATATTGTCCCTTATTTCGAGTGAAAAGTAGCAACCACTCAAAAAGAAACGCGTGATGCAAACCTGCCCCACCTGCCAGCGCGAGATCCAAGACGGTTCGCAGGAGTGCCCGCATTGCGGGGTGGTCTTCGCGAAATGGAAAGCCCACGCTTCTGAGTTGCCACTCGCTCCCGCGAACCGCAAGCAGAAAGTTTGGAATCGTAAAAAGATCATCATCGGTCTTGTACTCCCCTTAGCACTCTCGGGAATATTCCCAGCGACAATCATTTATTACAAAGTGAAGGTGGAGCGATTTTGCGCGCATGCTGTGGTCGGAGAACCGATTGAGGAACTCGCAGCCCAAGCTCGTTCTCTTGGGATCAAGGTTATTTCGCCTCGCTACCCTACAGACCCCGATACGGGGCGTCGTCTGCAAGTCCCAGTGCAATCCATTTTCTACGTTCACCTTTTTGTGCATCTTAGAAAGGGCTGCGCAGTTCAGCATCTTGATGGGAAGATTACTGCTATTCATTCCTGGGAATCGGATTGAGAGATTACGATGAACACATTGCCTCCATCCAAACTGTGAGGACGCCATGACCACTGCCAACAACTCCTCTCCCAGGGAAACGTTCCAGAAGATCGCCGCGAACATCGAGACGGTAATGAAAGGACAATCGGCGGCGATTCGGAAGCTGCTGGTCGCCTTCGCCAGCGGCGGCCACGTCCTGCTGGAGGACTATCCCGGCACCGGCAAGACGACGCTCTCCAAGGCGCTGGCACTCTCAATCGGGGCCCAGTTCACGCGGGTCCAGTTCACGCCGGACCTCCTGCCTTCCGACATCCTGGGCATGTCCATCTACGACCAGCGCGCGCAGACGTTCACCTTCCATCAGGGGCCCATCTTCACCAACATCCTCCTGGCGGACGAGATCAACCGCGCTTCGCCCAGAACACAGTCCGCCCTGCTGGAGGCCATGGCCGAAGGGCAGGTCACCGTGGAGGGCAAATCCTCAAAACTGGACGAGTTATTTTTCGTGATCGCCACGCAAAATCCCGTTGAGTTTCGAGGCACCTATCCGCTGCCCGAAGCCCAGATGGATCGCTTCGCCCTGCAGTTCAGTTTGGGTTACGTCGAGCCTGAGCAAGAAGTGGCGATTCTGTCGGCCCAGGAGAAGCGGCACCCGATCGATGGAATCGGCGCCTGTGCGACCAAAGACGAAATCAATGCGCTCCGCCGGCATGTGAAAGAGGTCCGGATCAGCGAGGAACTCAAACGCTACAGCGTAGACATTGTGCGGGCGACGCGCAGCGCAGCGGGCGTCCAGCTCGGCGCCAGCCCACGCGCGTCGCTGTCCCTGATGAAGGCCGCACAGGCCCTGGCTTTGATGGACGGGAAGGAGTTCGTCATGCCCGAGCATATTCAGGAACTCGCCGTGCCTGTCGTGGCTCATCGGGTCGCGATCGATCCGCAGGCGCGCTTTTCGGGCGTCACGGCACGTGGGATCGTGGAGAACATCGTCAAGACGCTGCCTGTACCGGCATAGGCGCATTCGCAATGCAACGTTTCCTTTATAGGCTGCTCCGGCTCCTTTCAGGAGTACGCTACTGGATCCAGCGCCACCTGACGAAAGCGGGGTTACTCCTGTTCTTCGGCCTGATCGTCACGGCAACATTCGGTCTGGATACGACTCGGAGCCTCGCGTATCAATCCTTCACATTGTTGCTCTGCCTCTTTATCCTAGCGGTGGTCGGCAGCCTGCGGTTTCGCCCCGACGTCAGCGTGTCCCGCACGCTGCCCCGCTTCGTCACTGTCGGAGAGCCCTTCACCTATGCGCTTGCCGTGCGCAACCTCGCGAGAAAATCGTTGGAGGGATTGCTGGTCCGTGAACAGGAGGCGGACCCGCGCCCCTTGCTCAGCGAATTTCTCCAGGCCCCTGATGTCTCCCGCGGCTCGGCCTGCTGGAGCCGTCTCATCGCCAGTCGTAAGGTCGCTCTGTTCGAAGAAGTGGCCCTGCCGGCCCTGCCGCCGCATGGCGAAGTGGAGATCCGTATGGCCGGCATCCCTCTCCGGCGCGGGAAGGCACGATTGGTAGGGGTCACCGTGGCGAGGCCGGACCCCTTCGGCCTCTTCAAGGCGCAGGCGACAGTGCCCGCTGAAGGATCCTTCCTGATCCTCCCGAAGCGGTACAAGGTCCCGGACATTCAGCTCCCTGGAACGCGTAAGTACCAACCTGGGGGTGTCACCCTGGCCTCTTCAGTGGCGGACTCAGAAGAATTCCTGTCGTTGCGGGACTATCGACCAGGCGATCCGCTGCGCCACATTCACTGGAAGAGCTGGGCGAAGGCCGGCAAGCCCATCGTCAAGGAGTACCAGGACGAATTCTTCGTGCGCCACGCTCTTGTGCTGGATACCTTCGCGGATGCGACGTCGGCGGAATCCCTAGAAGGGGCCGTATCCGTGGCGGCCTCGTTCGCGTGCAGTATCGATACCCAGGACTCTCTCCTCGACGTCATGTTCATGGAGGACAAGGCATACTGCTTCACGACGGGTCGCGGATTGGGTGGCGTGGAGCGACTGCTGGAAATTCTGGCTTGCATTCAGCCGTGTCTTGATAAACCGCTCTCCGAATTACGAGACGCCGTGTTGGCGCGACGAGCATCCGTCAGCGGCTGCATATGCGTTCTCTTGGCATGGGACGGGCCACGACAGCAGTTGGTGAAAGACTTGAAAGCAGCGGGTCTCCCGGTCCTGGTTCTCGTCATCACCGGCGTAGCAGTTGATAATCCATCGGAAAGGATTCACGTGTTCAAGGCCTCAGAGATCGCAGAAGGCTTAGCTCGGCTATGAAGTTCCCGCCGCTATTGCTTGGCGCGACGGCGCTCTTCTGGGGATGGCAGATCAACTTCCTGCTGGTCGCCGTGCCTGTGGCGCTTCTCCTCGAAACCCCCCGATTTTTGACGTGGCGCTGGGAGCTCACAAGTCAGGATTTTCGACGTCTCACGATCTTGTGCACGGCCGCGTTTCTTGGCCTGGTTATCTATCAGGTGCTGACGGCCGACGCGGCGCGCATGCCGCAGGCCCTGAAGACGATACGACAATGGCTCCCCCTGCTCCTGCTCCCTTTGGTCGCGGCGCAGCTCTATAGCACAACAGAGCAGGTCGAACTCAACACGTTGCTGTTCTTCTTCCGGAAAAAATTCGAGCAGACCAGCACCGGTCGGCCAGCGAAGATTAACCTCGTATATCCCTATTTCGCCCTGCTGTTGCTATCGGCCAGTGCCGTGGATGAGCGGAACCCCTGGTTCTACCTCGGCTTCTGGCTTTTAACTGCAGGGGCGCTCTGGCAGATCCGTCCGAAACAATACTCGCTACTCCTGTGGGGCGTTCTGGTAGTTGGCGCGGCCGGCTTGGGGTATGCGGGGCATATTGGCCTTCACCAGTTGCAACGCGTCGTACAAGGTAAAATAATCCAGTGGGTGACGAGCTTCACGAGTGGTGGAGCCACCGATCCATACCAGAGCCGGACCGCCATCGGCCATATCGGGGAGATGAAGCTGTCGGATGAAATCATGTTGCGCGTCCAGATGACCCTTCGGCCGGAGGGTCCGATACTTCTGCATCAGACCAGCTATAACCGCTATGGCGCCTCATCCTGGTTTGCGCGCAATGTCGAGTTTGATCTCCTCAAACCAGAACAGGACGGTTTGACCTGGAAGCTCCAACCTGCGACCGCATCCGGACAGAGCGTCAGCATCTCAGCCTACCTCGATGGGGGAAAAGGTGTGCTCGCGCTTCCACTCGGCACGATTCAACTTGAAGACCTCGCGGTCGGCGAGGCCAAACGAAACCGATTAGGAGCCGTGAAAGTGGAAGACGGGCCCGGCCTTCTGACGTATACTGCGCGGACTGACCTGATGAGATCAACTGAGGCGCCACCTGATGAGGCCGATCTGAGCATTCCGCAGAATGAAGCGTCCGCCATCAAGACCATTGCCACGGAGTTGGCGCTGCCGGCCAAAGCACCGCGTCAAATCCTCCTCATGCTCAGCAGCTACTTCGGCAAGAATTTCCGGTACTCCACATATCAAGCCGGAACTGCCCAGGGTTCCTCTGCGCTGGCCGACTTTCTCACGAGGACCAAAGCTGGCCATTGTGAATACTTCGCCTCCGCCACTGTCCTGCTGTTGCGAGCGGCAGGCGTTCCCGCCCGGTATGCGACGGGTTACGCCGTCCAGGAGTACAACGATCTGGAAGGGCTCTACCTTGCGCGGGCGCGGGACGCCCATTCCTGGGTCCGCGTCTATGTGGATGGCGCCTGGGAGGACTTCGATACGACACCGGCTTCATGGGCGGTGGTTGAAAGCAAGAACGCCTCGCGATGGGAGCCCTTCTCTGATATCTGGGCCTGGGTGAAGTTCCAGTATTCCAGATGGCGATGGGGTGAAAAGGGGAACGGCGTCACAACCTATGCGGCGTGGCTGCTCGTTCCGCTGATCGCCGTTCTGGCATGGCGGTTGTACCGCGCCAAGCGCGTCGCCGGTCGTCGAATCGGCAGGAAGCAGATAGGCCCCGTGCAATCATGGCCGGGCGAAGACTCCGAGTTTTATACCCTGGAAAAACGGTTCGATGAATTGGGTCTCGGCCGCCATCCCTGGGAGCCGGTCTCGGCCTGGCTTGCGAGGATCAAAACGACACCGCAAGTATCCGCGTCGCCGGACGGGCTGGAGACCATCGTGTCGCTGCACAACCGCTACCGCTTCGACCCTCATGGGATCAGCACAGCAGAACGGGAAGCCCTCAGTTCAGGTGTTCGCTCATGGTTGAAGCAACACAAGGAATAATTCTTAAAGTCAGAGAGGGTGGGCCATGACAAAGAAATGGGCTGTAAAGCGAATTCTAATCTTAATCGGTTTTGTATCATTTATTTTCCTTTGCCTCTTTATGTACAGAAACTTTCAAAAATATCAAGCTAGGACTGGACTGCCTGACTACTTCTCACAAGAATCTCTTCAACCGTCCGCCCTCAAGTTTTCTGCGCGCGGCTGCAAGATGGTTGAGGCTGCCCCGACTCCTGAACAAGAACAGTTGAAAAGAATCCAGAAAACTTGGTTGAACGAAAATACCCTTCTGATTAAGACGCACGTATCGGTCCAATGTCCGCTCAAAATCCAAAATGGAAATTACAAAGTGGAGGGGAATACTCTGATATTGGAATATGGAATCCCATCAGAACCAGGGGCAGCATGCAAATGTCTTCATGAAGTCAGTTACGAAATAACGAATTTGCAAAAGGGCGATTACGAGATTAAATTTCTAGAGATTCATGGACGAACCTGAATGCTCACAGAATCTGTGAAAGCTAGAATTCCATCTGACAGTCAGGCGCAGTCTTCGCACCAGCACTCCACCTATTTCTCAGGGTTTAGGGCGGTGAATTGATGACCGGCACACGGAAAGGCAAGGTCTTGGCGGTCCTTGTTCTTACCCTCGTCCTGTGTGCCGCTCTTTTCCTGCTGTACCCGTCCAGTAGTCCGCATCCTGATTCTGCATATCCCGATCCTTGTGTGGAATCCATTCCTGCTCCGGTCGCGTCGGTGGAACCGCTCGCTCAGGCAAATACCGCGTTCGCTCTTTCCTTTTATCATGAGCTTCGTCCACAACAGAAGAACCTGGTTTTTTCTCCTTGGAGTGTGGCAGAGGCTCTGACCCTGGCTTCAGCAGGCGCCGCGGGAGAAACCCGTGCCCAGATGGTTGCGGCTCTCCACGCGCAACACCTTCCGAGTGACGGCCTTTACCGCCAGTATGGAGAGCTCAAACAGACGCTGACGGGCGGAACGAAAGACACGGGTGTGCGGCTTCTGATCGCGAATGGCTTATGGGTTCAACAGGGGCTCACGATGGTCCCGAACTTTCTGGACCTTGCTCGATCCAGCTTCGGCGCGAAAGTCGAAGCGGTTGATTTCAAGCGCCAGGCGAACCATGCTCGCCAGGTCATCAACGGCTGGATTGGTCAGCAGACAGAAGGGAAGATTCGCGACCTTGTCCCACCAGGAGGCTTGGATCCCTCATCCCGGGTGGTGCTGACCAACGCCATTTATTTCAAGGGCCGATGGGCCGAGCCATTTAACAAGGGGAGGACCAGTCCCAATCCTTTCACCACTGATGAAGGGCGGACCATTGAAGTCCCCATGATGTTCCAAAACCTCACCGCGCAATACGGGGAGCGTGAAGACTTGCAGGTTGTGGAGTTGCCATATATCGGATGCCGTGTGAGTATGGTTGTCCTGTTGCCGAGGAATCCGGCTGGCCTGCCTGAATTGGAAAAGGGCTTCACTACCGAAGAATTACAGAAGCTCTTGAGCTTGCTCCGGAAGGAGAAGGGGCAAATCGGGTTGCCACGCTTCACGCTGCGGACCCAAGCTGAAGTTGTCCCGCGCCTCCAATCGCTCGGGATGAGGGATGCCTTTGATATCCAGAAAGCGGACTTTTCCGCTCTGGTGGAAAAGAACCACCGGGTGTTCATAAACTCGGTTCTCCACAGTGCGTATGTCGCCGTGGATGAGGAGGGGACTGAAGCGGCTGCTGCTACCGTTATAAAAGTGAAGAAGAGTAAGAAAGAAAGTAAGAAAGACCGACCTTTTTTCTTTCTCGTGGACAGGCCTTTCTGGTTCGGTATCCGGCATGCGGGGACGGGAACATTCTTGTTCATGGGGCGCGTTGCCGAACCCTCTCTGCCACTTTCCAAGTAAAAATCGTCGGGGCAGGCTTTCCTCAAATGAACGCCGTTTCTTCTGGAGCCCGTTACGCGATCTTTCCGTCCACCATGCGGATGATGCGGTTGGCCTGATTGGAGAGGGCCTCGTTGTGGGTCACGATCACGAACGTGACGCCCTTGGCGCGGTTCAGGTCCCGCATCAAGCGGAAGACTTCCTCGCCCGTGTGTGTGTCCAGATTGCCGGTCGGCTCGTCGGCCAGGACGAGGTCCGGCCGGAGGATCAGGGCGCGGGCGACCGCCACGCGCTGCTGCTCGCCGCCCGACAGCTCCCCCATGCGGTGTTCCAGCCGGTGCTCCAAGCCCACTTCCTTGAGGACAGCTTCTGCGGCGGCCCGCGCCTCCGTCTGATCCTGGCGCTGGATGAGGGCCGGCATCATGACGTTCTCCAGCGCCGTGAATTCGGGCAGGAGGTGGTGGAACTGGAAGACGAAGCCGATCTTGCGGTTCCGGAATTCCGCCAGCGATTGTTCCGTTCTGGCAAAGACGTCTTCCCCGTCGAAGCGCACGGTGCCGCTGGTCGGGCGATCGAGGGTGCCGAGGATATGGAGGAGGGTCGTCTTGCCGGCGCCGGACGCGCCGACGATGGCGACCATCTCGCCCCGCTTGATCTCCAAGCTCATGCCATTCAGTACGTGGATATCGGTCTGGTCCAGCCTGAAGGATTTGCGTAGATCGCGCGCCTGGATCATTTTATTCGTACCGGAGCGCTTCAGCCGGGTCAAGGCGGGCCGCCTGCCGGCA
>Ga0209399_10000309_pt1 | contig 30469 bp, 33 predicted proteins | sample OV2TP3_FD_184130 | JGI IMG/M metagenome (GOLD analysis project Ga0209399, IMG submission 184130) | Hot spring microbial communities from Beatty, Nevada to study Microbial Dark Matter (Phase II) - OV2 TP3 (SPAdes) (version 3) | ecosystem: Environmental > Aquatic > Thermal springs > Hot (42-90C) ... | reverse complement strand
TCTTCGAGGAGGGCCGGGCGCTGGCGCGCTTCACGCACCCCAACGTGGTGCGGGTGCTCAACTTCTTCCGCGCCAACGAGACCGTGTACATGGCGATGCGCTACGAGCGCGGCAGGACGCTGCAGGAGCACATCCGCAAGAAGAGCGGCCCGCTGAAGGAGGAGTGGATCCGCGCCACCTTCGCCGCGCTGCTCAACGGGCTGCGCGAGGTGCACACCGAGAAGCTGCTCCACCTGGACATCAAGCCGGCCAACATCTACGTGCGCAACGACGGCACGCCGCTGCTCATCGACTTCGGCGCCGCGCGCCAGACGCTGAGCGCCCAAGGCGCGCGCCTGCCGCCCATGTACACGCCGGGGTTCGCGGCGCCCGAGCACCACCGCGCGCGCGGCGAGCTCGGCCCCTGGACCGACGTATACTCCGTGGGGGCGAGCATGTATGCGAGCCTCGCCGGGGAGCCGCCGCCGGCGGCGCCCGAGCGGCTGGAGAAGGACCGCATGACGCCGGCCCGCAAGGGCTGGTCGGGGCGGTACTCCGCGGCGCTGCTCGACACCATAGACTGGTGCCTGCGGCTGGATCCCCTGGAGCGCCCGCAGAGCGTGTTCGCGCTGCAGAAGGCGCTCACGGGCGAGCGCGCGCCGGAGATCCGCGGCGAGGCGGCGATCGTGGACCAGCTGAAGGGCGCGCTCCTCAGGCTCGTGCGGCGATGAGATACACCATCTTCAAGGACACCCGGGTCGGCGCCCGCTCCTACAACCAGGACCGCATGGGGTTCTGGAGCGAGGGCGAAGCCCTGATGCTCGCCCTCGCGGACGGCATGGGCGGGCACGCGCGCGGCGAGCTCGCCGCGCAGATCGCCATCGACTGCATCGGCGCGGCGTTCCGCGTCGAGGCGAAGCCGCGCGTTCCCGATCCCGGCGCGTTCCTGCCGCGCGCCATCCAGCGCGCGCACGCCATGATCGTCCACCAGGGCCGCAAGCTCGGGCTCCCCGACATGCCGCGCACCACCGTCGTCGCCTGCGTGCTGCAGGGGGGCTACGCCTGGTGGTCCTTCGTGGGCGATTCGCGCCTGTACCTGATCCGCGACGGGCGCGTGGTGACGCGCACGCGCGACCACACCGTCGTGCAGCAGCTGGTGGATGCCGGCCGCATCCGCGAGGAGGCGGTCGCTGTGCACCCGGACCGCAACAAGCTGCTGCGCTGCCTCGGCGGGCCGGTGGCGCCGCGCATCGACCCCACGGCGACCGCGAGGCTCACCAGGGACGACCTCGTGCTGCTGTGCTCCGACGGCCTGTGGGGGCCGCTCACGCAGCGCCAGATCCTCAACGCGGTGATCGGGCGCGACCCCGACAAGGCGCTGCCCGAGCTGGTCGCGCTCGCCGAGAAGCTCGGCGGGGCCACCTGCGACAACATCTCGGTGCTCGCGCTGCAGTGGCTGGAGGAGGCGGTGCCCCCGAGCGAGGCCGAGATCACGGTGCCGCTCGAGCCCGACACCGAGCTGCGCGTGGCGGGCGCCAGCGCCGAGCTCATGCGCCTGACCGATGCCGACATCGAGCGCCAGATCGACGAGATCAAGGCGGCGCTCAAGAAGCAGGACCCGGAAGGGCGGTGAGGCGCGACGGCCGCAAGCCGGGCGAGCTGCGCCCGGTGGCGATCCAGCGCGGCTTCACGCGCCACGCCGAGGGCTCGGTGCTGGTCGAGTTCGGCCACACGCGGGTGCTGTGCAACGCGAGCGTGGAGGAGCGCGTGCCGCCTTTCCTGCGCGACCGGGGCCGCGGCTGGGTGACCGCGGAGTACGGCATGCTGCCGCGCGCCACCCACACGCGCGGCGAGCGCGAGGCGGCGCGCGGGCGCCAGTCCGGGCGCACGCAGGAGATCCAGCGCCTGATCGGCCGGTCGCTGCGCGCGGTGATAGACCTTGCGGCGCTCGGCGAGCGCACGATTCACCTCGATTGCGACGTGCTGCAGGCCGACGGCGGCACGCGCACCGCCGCCATCACCGGGGCGTTCGTCGCGCTCTACGACGCGCTCGGGTGGATGCGCGGCAAGGGCATGATCGCGGCGCTGCCGGTGAAGGATCTGGTGGCGGCGGTGTCGGTCGGCATGCACGACGGGCAGGCGCTGCTCGACCTCGACTACGGCGAGGACGTCGAGTGCGAGACCGACATGAACGTGGTGATGACCGGCGCCGGGCGCTTCGTCGAAGTGCAGGGCACGGCGGAAGGGCTGCCCTTCGCGCGCGCGGAGCTCGACGCCATGCTCGCGCTCGCCGCCGGGGGGATCGCCGAGCTGATCGCGCACCAGCGCCGCGCGCTCGGCCTGTAGGGGCGCGCGTGAAGTCGCTCGTCCTCGCTTCGGGCAACCCGGGCAAGCGTGACGAGATACAAGCTTTGCTTGCGCCGCTCGGGGTGAAGGTCGTGACGCAGGTCGAGCTCGGCCTCGTCGAGGCCGAGGAGCCGCACGGCACGTTCCTCGAGAACGCGCTCGCCAAGGCGCGGCACGCGAGCTTCGCTACGCGGCTGCCGGCGCTTGCCGACGACTCCGGGCTCTGCGTGGATGCGCTCGGCGGCGAGCCGGGCGTGCACTCCGCGTACTATGCCGGGCACGAGGGCAGCCGCGAGGAGCGCGATGCGCGCAACAACGCCAAGCTCCTCGCTGCGCTCGAGGGGGAGAGCGACCGGCGCGCGCACTACGTCTGCGTCATGGTGCTGATGCGGGGACCGGGGGACACCGCGCCGCTCGTGGCGGAAGCGACGTGGGAGGGCAGCATCGCGCTCGCGCCACGGGGCAGGAACGGCTTCGGCTACGATCCCCTGTTCATTCCCCAGGGGAGCGAGAGGACCTCCGCGGAGCTCGATTCCGAGGACAAGAACGCCTCGAGCCACCGCGGGCAGGCGCTGAGGAAGATGCTGGAGCTGCTGAAGCAATCATGAGCGCAGTCCTGCACGACGCCCGCAGGGTGCGCTTCACGGTGCTGCCGCCGCTTGCGCTCTACGCGCACCTGCCCTGGTGCGTGCGGAAGTGCCCGTACTGCGACTTCAACTCCCATGAGCTGGGCGGGGCTATTCCCGACCGGGAATACGTCGCGAAGCTCGTTTCGGACCTCGAGGGGCTGCTGCCCGCGGTATGGGGGCGCAGGATCGTGAGCATCTTCATCGGCGGCGGGACCCCGAGCCTGTTTCCGCCCGAGGCGATCGACCGGCTGCTCTCGGACGTGCGCGCGCGCATCCCGCTCGAGCCTGACGCCGAGATCACGCTGGAGGCGAATCCCGGGACGGTGGAGGCGGGGAGGTTCCGCGGCTACCGGGAAGCCGGCGTGAACCGCATCTCGCTCGGGGTGCAGAGCTTCTGCGACGCCATGCTCCAGAAGCTCGGGCGCATCCACTCCGCGGACGAGGCGCGCCGCGCGATCGAGGTCGCGCAGGCGAATTTCGAGAACATCAACCTCGACCTCATGTACGGGCTGCCCGGGCAGGCGCTCGAGATGGCGCGCTCGGATGTGGCGGAGGGCGTGCGCTGGGGTACGACGCACTTGTCTGCCTACCAGCTCACGATCGAGCCCAATACCGTCTTCTGGTCCAAGCGCCCGGTGCTGCCGGAGCACGACCTGTGCGCCGACATGCAGGAGATGGTGGAAGAGACTCTGGGTACGGCCGGCTTCGAGCACTACGAGACCTCGGCCTTTGCGAAAACCGGCCGGCGCTGCAAGCACAACCTCAACTACTGGGAGTTCGGCGACTACCTGGGGATCGGGGCGGGCGCCCACGGCAAGGTGAGCTTCGCCGACCGCGTGACACGGCACGAGCGCATCAAGCAGCCGCGGGAGTACCTGGCGGCGGCCGAGACGATGCAGGAGCGGGCGGTAGACCCGAAAGAGCTGCCGTTCGAGTTCATGCTGAATGCAGCGAGGCTGGTCGAAGGGTTTCCGGCGGACCTGTTCTCCGCTCGAACGGGGCTGCCGCTTTCGTTGCTTGACGAGGCGATGGCAAGAACTGCCGGACTCGGTTTGATCGAGCGGGACATGAGGATGGTTCGGCCGACGGCGCGCGGGCGCCGGATGTTGAACGATCTCGTTTCCGCTTTCCTGGATTCGGCCTCGCAAGAGCGCGGAGGGCGGGCAGATGCGGGGGGTTAACTGGTACTTCGGGGCGGTGCTCTTGGCAGTCGGCTGTCCACCGCTTCCACATGCCCGCTGCAACGCTGTTCAGCGGCGACCGCACGACGATCGATCGAGTTCCGATCGCGGCGCGGACGGCATCCTCGTCGAGGAAGTACCCGGGCTCGGGAAACGCGGACTTCAGCGCCGCGGCCAGCCGCTCGGCTCCGGCATGCACGGCGATGACGATGTCGATGTCGTGCGTCGCGCGCGGCTCGCCCTGGAGGCTGGACACCACCGACCCGGCAATCATGTGCTCGATACCGGCGGCTCGCAGCCGCGCGACGACCCGCTTCAGGAGATCCGCTTGCGGCATTGCGCGAGGCGCTCGCGCTCGAGCTGCCGCAGCGCCTCGGGCCCGAGATGCGGAAAGCGGCGCTCGAGCCCGGTCCGCAACAGCGCGCGAGCGAATGCGGTCAGCTCGAAGGCCTTGCGCAGCCGGGCTTCCGGCCCCATCCGGCGCAGTGCCCGCAGATAGAGCGCGTGGTTCGGGGGGGCTTCAGCTGGACCATCGGCTCATTGTAGCGGCTGGGTCACTTGCGTCGGAACACGAAGTCGCGCACCTCGTGCCCCAGCTTGAGTCCCCGGTGCTCGAACTTCGTGAGCGGGCGCGCCGCGCCCGCCGCGTTCCGCTCCAGCATCGGCTCGGCCGACAGGACGGCCTCCATCTGCTCAGCGTAGTTCGCCCAGTCCGTCGCCGCATGCAGATAGCCGCCCGGCGCGAGCTTCCTCGCCGCGAGCGAGGCGAACGCCGGCTGCACCAGACGCCGCTTGTGGTGGCGCTTCTTCGGCCAGGGATCCGGAAAGAAGAGGTGGATTCCGGCAAGCGAGCCGTCGGCGATCATGCACTCGAGCACTTCCGCCGCGTCGTGGCGGATGACGCGCAGGTTCTTCGGCTCCATGGCGCTTATGCGCCGCAGCAGGCTCCCCACCCCCGGCCCGTGCACCTCTACGGCGATGAAGTCGATTTCCGGGTTCGACTGCGCGATCGCGGCGGTCGTCTCGCCCATTCCGGAGCCGATCTCGAGCACGACCGGCGCCTTGCGCCCGAAGACCGCCGTGAAATCGAGGATCGAGTCGGCGAAGGCGACGCCGTAGCGCGGCAGCAGCTCGTCCAGCGCCCGCTGCTGCGCCGGGGTGGTCCTTCCCTGGCGCAGGACGTAGCTGCGGATCGGACGGATCAAGCCGCCTTGGGCTGCGAGCGGGAGATGGTTCCTTCGGCGGGCGAGGAGGGCGCGGCCGAGTAGAGCTTCTTCGGCATGCGCCCGGCGAGGAAGGCCTCGCGCCCGGCTTCCACCGCGAGCTTCATGGCGCGCGCCATGCGCAACGGGTCCTTGGCCGCGGCGATGGCGGTGTTCATGAGCACGCCGTCGCAGCCCAGCTCCATGGCGATCGAGGCATCGGAGGCGGTGCCGACGCCCGCATCCACCAGCACCGGCACCTTCACCCGGTCGATCACGAGCTGCAGGTTCCAGGGGTTGAGGATGCCCATGCCCGAGCCGATGAGCGAGGCGAGCGGCATCACCGCCACGCAACCCGCTTCTTCAAGCATCTTCGCCTGGATGGGGTCGTCCGAGCAGTACACCATCACCTTGAAGCCTTCCTTCACGAGCTGCGCCGCGGCCTTCAGCGTCTCGGGCATGTTCGGGTAGAGCGACTCCGCATCCCCCAGCACCTCGAGCTTGACGAGGTCGTGGCCGTCGAGCAGCTCGCGCGCAAGCCGCAGCGTCCTCACCGCGTCCTCGGCGCTGTAGCAGCCGGCGGTGTTCGGCAGGTAGGTGAATTTCGAGGGCGGCAGGAATTCGAGCAGCGACGGCTCGCCGCGCCTCTGGCCGATGTTGGTGCGCCGGATGGCGACCGTGACGATTTGCGCGCCGGAGGCCTCGATCGCTGCACGCGTCTGCGCGAAGTCCTCGTACTTGCCGGTGCCTACAAGAAGACGCGAGGAGTACGTTTTCCCCGCTACGACGAGCGCGTCCATCTCTAGCCTCCGCCCACTGCGACCACGATCTCGAGCCGGTCGCCGTCCAGTACCATGGTGGAGCCGTGCGCGCTCTTCGGCACGATCTCGCCGTTCTTCTCCACGGCGATCTTCTTGCCGGCGAGCGCGAGGTGCTGGACGAGGTCCGAAAGCGGCATCGGGTCGTCGTACCTCCTTACGTCGCCGTTCAACACGATCTCGATCATCGTCGTCCCTGGAGCGGGTGATGGGAATCGAACCCACGTAACCAGCTTGGGAAGCTGGTGTTCTGCCATTGAACTACACCCGCCCGATTCCTCAAATTGTATGTCATGCGCCGGCCGTGATCACCGGTGAACCGGGCTCTCGGTCCGATCGATCAGCTGCGCCGTATTGTCCAGGGAAAGTCCCGGGCGCAGGTCGCCCAGATCGCGCGCCACAACCCTGAAAGCCTGCCGAGGATGAGCGGCGCACCGGGTCTCCAGCCCGCGCCGCAGCGTTTCCTTGACGAGCTCCGGGAGCGGGCGACCGAGGCGGCGCGCCTCGGCTTTCAGCCCGGCCGCCACGTCCTCATCAAGGGTCAGCGTAGTCCGCATGATTTCATGCTACGAGGCAGACAGCATGCTGTCAAAGCGGCGCGGCGGAGCACACCAGCGCAGGATTAGAATTCGAACCCATGCCCTACTCCGTGGAAGGCAAGCTGGTCGTGGCGATCTCCTCGCGCGCCCTGTTCGACTTCGAGGAGGAGAACCGCGTCTTCGAGGCCGAAGGCGAGAGCGCCTACCTGAAGCTGCAGTACTCGCGCCTGGACGTGCCGGCGAAAGAGGGCGTCGCCTTCCACCTCGTGAAGAAGCTGCTCGCCTTCAATACCCGCGAGGCGAGCAGGGTGGAGGTGGTGATCCTGTCGAAGAACGACCCGGTCTCGGGCCTGCGCGTGTTCCGCTCGGCGGAGAAAGCGGGACTCAAGCTCGAGCGCGGCGTGTTCACGCGCGGCAGGAGCCCGTATCGCTACCTGGACGCGCTCAAGGCCAACCTCTTCCTCTCGGCGAACGAGCACGACGTGATGAGCGCGCTGGATGCCAGCGTGCCCGCCGCGCGCGTGGTGCCGGAGTCGGCGCAGGCCGCGGGCCGCCACGCGGGCGAGGTGCGCATCGCGTTCGACGGCGACGCGGTGCTCTTTTCGGACGAAGCCGAGCGCGTGTACCAGGCCGACGGCCTGGAGGCCTTCACGCGCCACGAGACGCTGCACGCGCTCAAGCCCCTGCCGCCGGGCCCGTTCAAGCCGCTGCTGGAGGCGCTGCACCGGCTGCAGGCGGCGGCCGGGACCGAGGTGCCGGTGCGCGTGCGCACGGCGCTGGTCACCGCGCGCAGCGCCCCGGCGCACGAGCGCGCGGTGAGGACGCTGATCGACTGGAACATCGCGGTGGACGAGGCGATGTTCCTCGGGGGCCTGGACAAGGGCGAATTCCTGAGGAGCTTCGAGCCCGACATCTACTTCGACGACCAGCGCGGGCACGTGGAATCGGCGCAGCAGCACGTCGCCACCGGCCACGTGCCCTTCGGGGTCGCCAACCTCGCGAGGAGCTCGCCATGAAGGCCATCAAGTACACGCTCTACGGCGCAGGCGTGCTCGTCCTGCTCGCCGCGCTCGCGCTCGGCGCCGCGGTCGCGATCGTGGACGGCGCCTTCGTCAAGTCGCGCCTCGAGCGCATGATGAAGGAGAAGAACCGCACCCTCGCGATCGAGGGCGTGCCGGCGCTGAAGCTCTTCCCGGTCGCGGGGATCACCCTCGGCAAGACCTCGCTCTCCGAGCCGGGGAGCAGTCAGACGTTCGTCGCGCTCGAGTCGCTCGACGTGGCGGTACGGGTGATGCCGCTCCTCTCCGGAGAGATCGCGATCCAGACGCTCAAGCTGTCGGGACTTACCGCAAACGTCATTCGACGCAAGGATGGCCGGATGAACTTCGATGATCTCGCGGGCGAAGCCCGCGAGACGCGCGAAGCGCAGGGGCCGCCGCCTCTGCTGAGGATCGCCGAGATGGACGCGCAGCGCGTACAGATCAACTACCGCGACGAGGCGACGGGAAGGGAGCTTGCGCTTTCGGACTTTTCGCTCAAGGCCGGCCAGCTCGACGGCGCCTCTCCCGGCCCGGTGAGCCTCTCGGCGCGCCTCACAGGCAAGCGCCCGGAGGTGGACCTCGCGGCGCAGGCGGGCGGTGCGCTGCGCTTCGACCTCGCGCGCTCCGAAATAGGCCTCGAGGGCTTCTCGGCGAAGCTCAAGGGGCGGGCCGACCGCGACGCGGTGAACGCGGAGCTCTCGGCGCCCAAGCTCGAGATCACGCCTGCGCGGGCGGGGGGCGAGGCGATCACCGGCTTCGTGCAGGTGAAGGGACCGCAGCGCAGCGTGGACGCGAAGCTGCGCATCGCGGCGGTGCAGGGCACGGCCGCCGACCTCTCGATCCCGGGACTCGCGCTCGAGCTCGACGCCAGGGCGGCGGGCCAGGCCGTGAAGGCGAAGCTGGAGGGCGCGCTCAAGGCCGACCTGCGCAACGAGCGGCTGCAGGCGGATCTCGCGGGGAAGCTCGACGACTCGACCATCAAGGCGAAACTTGCGGCGACGAAGCTCGCCCCGCTCGCGGCCAGCTTCGAGCTGAGCGCGGACCGCCTGGATCTCGACCGCTACGCGCCGCCGAAGAAGGAGGCGGGCAAGCCCGGGGAGCCGATCGATCTCTCCGGGCTCAAGGGACCCACCGTGAACGGCAAGCTGAGAATCGGCGCGCTCACCGCGCGCCGCGTGAAGCTCTCGGACGTGAAGGCGGAGCTCAAGCTCGCCGGGGGCAGGCTCGAGGTCGCGCCGCACTCGGCAGCGCTGTACGGCGGGACCACCTCGGGGAGCCTCACCGCGGACGCGAACGGCAACCGCGTGACGCTCAAGGAGACGGCGAAGGGCGTCAACGTGGGGCCGCTGCTGCGCGACGCCGCGGGGCAGGACCGGCTCGAGGGCCGGGCGAACGTGAACCTCGACGTGGCCACGGCCGGCGCGAGCGCCGCGGCGATGAAGAAGGCGCTCGGCGGCAAGGCGAACGTGGAGCTGCGCGACGGCGCGGTGCGCGGCTTCGACCTCGCGGCGTCCTTCCGCGACGTCAAATCGGTGCTCGGCTCGAAATCGGCGAAGGGCGAGGACAGGTCGAAGAAGACCGACTTCTCCGAGATCACCGCGAGCTTCGACATCAAGGGGGGCGTGGCGCGCAACGACGACCTGCAGGGCAAGTCGCCGTTCCTGCGCCTCACCGGCGCGGGCAACCTCGACATCGGCAACAACGCCATCGATTACCTCGCGAAAGCGACGCTCGTGGCGACCTCCAGGGGCCAGGGGGGTGCGGACACCTCGAGCCTCGCCGGAGTCACGGTGCCGGTGAAGCTCACCGGGGCGCTCGACAAGCCCGACTGGTCGATCGACTACGCGGAGCTCGCCGCGAAATCCGGCGTCGGCAAGGTGGTGGGGAAGATCGGCGAGGCGGCGGGCAGCGCTGCGGGCTCGGTGCGCGACAAGGTGCGCGGCCTGTTCGGCAGGTGAGCTAGAGCCGGCCTTCCTCCACGGCGTGGCAGGCGACGCGAGCTGCGCCATGCGCTGCCAGCTGCGGCCGTTCGGCCCGGCAGCGTTCGCTCGCATGCGGGCAGCGCGGGTGGAAGGCGCAGCCCGCGGGCGGCTCGAGCGGATTGGGCACCTCGCCCGCGACCGGCGTGCGCGCCTTGCCCGTCATCTCGAGATCGGGGACCGCATCGAGCAGCATGCGGGTGTAGGGGTGCCGCGGCCGCGCGAAGATCTCCTCGGCGGCGGCGATCTCCACCAGGCGCCCGAGGTACATGACGCCGATGCGGTCGGCGATGTGCGACACCACCGCGAGGTTGTGCGAGATGAAGAGGTAGGTGAGGCCGAGCCGCCCCTGGAGGTCGGTCATCAGGTTGAGGATCTGCGCCTGCACCGACACGTCGAGCGCCGAGGTGGGCTCGTCGCAGACCAGGAACTCGGGCTTGCCCGAGAGGGCGCGCGCGATCGAGATGCGCTGGCGCTGGCCGCCCGAGAACTCGTGCGGGTATTTTTCGGCGTCTTCCGCGGCGAGCCCGACTTGCTGCAGCAGCTCGGTGACGCGTGCATCGATCTGCGCCTCGGTCGAGGCGAGCCGCAGGACGCGCAGCGGCTCGGCGACGACCTCGCGCACGCGCCAGCGCGGGTTCAGGCTCGCGTAGGGATCCTGGAAGATCATCTGCATGCGGCGGCGCACCCGCCGGGCCGCCTCGCCCCGGTCGAGCGCCACGCCCTGGTACTCGATGCGGCCGCGCGAGGGCGCGTGCAGCCCCACGATGAGCCGCGCCACGGTGGACTTGCCGCAGCCGGACTCGCCCACCAGGGCGAGCGTTTCGCCGCGACGGACCTCGAACGACACCCCGTCCACGGCGTGCAGGATCTGGCGCGGCAGGCGCTCGGTGACGCGATTGAGCCAGGGGCGCGAGACGTCGAAGTCGCGGCCGAGGTCCTGCAGCCTGAGGAGCGCCTCAGCCATGCAGCCAGCAGGCGGCGCGGTTGGCGCCCGCCGCGAGGAGCTCGGGCCGCTCGCGCAGGCACCGCTCCATGCGCCTGGGGCAGCGCGGGTTGAAGGCGCAGCCCGGCGGGATCGCGGTGAGGCGCGGCATCGCGCCTTCGATCTGGGCGAGGCGCGCGCGGCGCTTGCCCGCGCCGGCCCCGATCTTGGGGATCGATCCCATGAGCCCGACCGTGTAGGGGTGGCGCGGCGCGTGGATCACCTCGCGCACCGGGCCGATCTCCGCGAGACGCCCGGCGTACATCACCGCGACGCGGTCGGCGGTCTCGGCGATCACGCCCATGTCGTGCGTGATGAGCATCACCGCGGTGCCGTGCTCGCGCGCCAGGCGCTTGAGCAGCTGGATGATCTGCGCCTGGATCGAGACGTCGAGCGCGGTGGTGGGCTCGTCGGCGATCACCAGCCGCGGCTCGGCGCACAGCGCGAGCGCGATCACGACGCGCTGGCGCATGCCGCCCGAGAACTGGTGCGGATAATGCTCGATGCGGGCCTCGGGGGCCGGGATGCCGACCTCGCGCAGCAGCGCCAGGGCGCGGCCGCGCGCCTCGCGCGGCGACACCTCGAGGTGGGTGAGGATCGTCTCGCTGAGCTGGCGCCCCACCGTGTAGAGCGGGTTGAGCGAGGTGAGGGGGTCCTGGAAGATGGCGCCGATGCGCCGCCCGCGGATGCGGCGCATGGCCTCGTGAGGCAGCTGATCGATGCGCTCGCCCTCCAGCCGCACCTCGCCCGCCGCGATGCGCCCCGGGGGCTCGAGCAGCCCGATGATGGCCATTCCGGTGAGTGACTTCCCGGCGCCGGACTCGCCCACCACGCCGAGCACCTCGCCCGGCGCGATGGCGAAGGACACCCCGTCCACGGCCACCAGCGTGCCGCGGCGCGTCGGGAACTCGACCCGCAGGTCCCTGACTTCCAGCAGCGGCGTGCTCACCGGAGGCGCGGGTTGAGCGCGTCGCGCAGCCAGTCGCCCAGCAGGTTGACCGAGAGCACGAGGACGATGAGCGCGATGCCCGGGAAGACGGTGATCCACCACTCCCCGGAGAACAGGAAGTCGTTGCCGACGCGGATCAGCGTGCCGAGCGAGGGCTGCGTAGGCGGCACGCCGACGCCGAGAAACGACAGCGTCGCCTCGGTGATGATCGCCGTGGCGATGTGGATGGTGCCGATCACCAGCACCGGACCCATGACGTTGGGCAGCACGTGGTGCAGCATGATCGCGAACGGATGCCGCCCGATGACGCGCGCGGCCTGCACGTACTCCTTGTTGCGCTCGACCAGCGTAGAGCCGCGCACGGTGCGCGCGTACTGCACCCAGCCCGAGACGCCGATGGCGAGGATCAGCACGGGAATGGCGATCTCGCCGTGCCGGTCATCCGGCAGCGCGACGCGCGCCACGCCGTCGATGAGCAGCGCGATCAGGATCGCGGGGAACGAGAGCTGCACGTCGGCGACGCGCATGATCACCGCGTCGATGCGCCCGCCGACGTAGCCCGCGACCAGGCCGAGCGACACCCCGAGCACGAGCGCGAAGAGCACCGCCGCGAGCCCGACGCCGAGCGAGATGCGCGCGCCGTACATGATGGTCGAGAGCAGGTCGCGTCCCTGGTCGTCGGTGCCGAGGGGGGTCGCCGCGCTGCCCTCCGGCGTCCAGGCAGGCGGCCGGAAGGCGTCGTTCAGGCTCAGCGCCGCGGCGTCGAACGGGTTGGTGGGCGCGAGCCAGGGCGCGGCGAGCGCGGCCCCGACGCAGACCAGCGTCAGGACCGCCGCGGCGATCGTGACCGGGGAGCGCCGGAAGCGGTACGCGAGGTCGTGGTCCCAGATGCGCTCGAGCGCGGCGCGCATGCCTGCTAGTGCGCCGCCGCGCCGCGCTCGATGCGCAGGCGCGGATCCACCGCGTAGTAGAGCAGGTCCACCACGAGGTTGATGACCACGAAGAACAGCGCGATCAGGCACAGGTACGCCGCCATCACCGGGACGTCGGTGAAGGTCACCGCCTGGATGAAGAGCAGGCCCATGCCCGGCCACTGGAACACGGTCTCCGTGATGATGGCGAAGGCGATGACGGCGCCCAGCTGCAGCCCGGTGATCGTGATCACGGGGACCAGCGTGTTCTTGAGCGCGTGGCCGAAATGCACCGCCCGGTCGGAAAGCCCCCGCGCCCGCGCGAACTTGATGTAGTCGGTGCGCAGCACCTCCAGCATCTCGGAGCGCACCAGGCGCTGGATCAGCGCGATCTGGAACAGTCCCAGCGTGATCGAGGGCAGGATGAGCGCCTTCAGGCCCGAGGCCGTGAGCAGCCCGGTGCTCCACCACCCGAGCTGCACCGTGTCGCCGCGGCCGAAGGCGGGCAGCCAGCCCAGCAGCACCGCGAACACCAGGATGAGCAGGATGCCGACCAGGAACGTGGGGAGCGTGACGCCGACGAGCGACAGCGCAAGCAGCGCCTGCGAGAGCCACGAGTCGCGCTTGAGCGCCGTGTACACCCCCATGGAAACGCCGGCGACGAGCGCGAGCAGCGCCGCGCACAGCGACAGCTCCAGCGTCGCCGGCAGGCGCTCGACGATGAGCCTGGACACCGGCTGCACCTGCCGCAGCGAGAGCCCGAACTCGCCCTGCAGCGCATTGCCGACGAATCTCGCGTACTGGACGTAGAACGGCGCGTCGAGGCCCAGCATCCGGGTGACGCGCGCGCGGTCCTCCGGCGTCGCGTCCTGCCCGAGCATGAACACCACCGGGTCGCCTACGAAGCGGAACAGCGAGAACGCGATCAGCCCGACCGCGAGCATGACGAGAACCGCCTGGGCGAGGCGGCGCAGGATGAACGCGAGCATTCCTGAGAGAATGTTACCGCATGTCTTTCGCCGCCAAAATCGTCGACTGGCAGCGCCGCCGCGGGCGCCGCGATCTGCCCTGGCAGGGCACGCGCGATGCGTATCGCGTGTGGCTCGCCGAGATCATGCTGCAGCAGACGCAGGTGGCCACCGCGATCCCGTACTACGAGCGCTTCCTCGCGCGGTTTCCGGACGTCGCGGCGCTCGCCCACGCGCCGCTCGGCGAGGTGCTGCGGCTCTGGAGCGGCCTGGGCTACTACGCGCGCGCGCGCCATCTCCATGCCGCCGCGAGGGAGATCGCAAGGCGGGGCGCGTTTCCGCGCAGTCTGGAGGGGCTGCGCGCGCTCCCCGGAATCGGGCGCTCCACGGCGGCGGCGATCGCGGTATTCGCCTTCGGCGAGCGGGCCGCGATCCTCGACGGCAACGTAAAGCGCGTGCTGGCGCGCGTCTTCGGCATCGAGGGCGAGCGCGCCCAGTGGGCGCTCGCCGAGCGCCTGCTGCCTCGCAGCGGGGTACGCGCCTATACGCAGGGACTCATGGACCTGGGCGCCACGGTGTGCGTGCGCAGGAACCCGCGGTGCGGCCTCTGCCCGGCGGCGCGCGCGTGCCTCGCTCGGCGCGAAGGCCGCATCGCCGAGCTGCCGTCGCCGCGCCGGCGAAAGCCCCTGCCCGTGCGCCGCGCCACCTGGCTCGTGCTGCTCGCGGGCGGCCGCGTGCTGCTCGAGCGCCGGCCGCCGCGGGGCCTCTGGGGCGGCCTGTGGAGCTTTCCCGAGCTTCCCGCCGGCGCAGCGCCGCAGGCCCACTGCCGGCGCAGCCTCGGAGCGCAGCTGCGCTCGGTCCGGTCCCTGCCGGCGCTTGTGCACGCGTTCACCCACTTCCGGCTCGAGGCCCGGCCGCTGCGCTGCGACCTGCGCGGGGCACCTGCGGGCAACGGGCGCGCCTGGCTGCCGCTCGCCGCGGCTGCCAAGGCAGCCGTACCCGCGCCGGTGAGAGCGGTGCTGCTGGGCCTAGTCGGCGACCAGGCGCCGCAGCGCCTCTAGCCGGTCGGCGCCGTCCAGCTCGAGCAGACGCTGCTTCGCGGCAAGCGGCAGCGGCAGCATCTCGGCGAGCCGCGCGCTCACCCAGGCGCTCGAGTCGAGGCGATGCGGCTGCTCGAAGGCCGCGGGGTGCTGCTCGATGATGCGCTCGAGCAGCGTCACGCAGCGCGAGGCGGCCCCGGTAACCGGCGCGTCCGCATCCTCCGCCAGGAGCTCGATCGAGGCCCGGCTCAGGCCATCGGGCTGCACACTGCGCTCGAGAACGCGAAAGCGCCGCTCGCCGCGGGCCATGACCTGCAGGAGCCCCAGCTGCGGCATGTCCCACTGCACGATGCGCGCGAGGCAGCCGACCTCCCACGGCGTGGCGGGCGCGCCGACCTCGGCGCCTTCGCGGATGAGGCAGACGCCGAAGGGCGAGCCCTCGCGCAGGCAGGCCTTGGCCATCTCCAGGTAGCGCTGCTCGAACAGGCGCAGCGGCAGCAACCCCCCCGGGAAGAGGACGGCGTTGAGCGGAAAGAGCGGGACCCCGGCGGGCGTCATCGGGGCGCGTCGCCGGCGAGCGCGCGGTGGCGCACCAGCACGCGCCACTGCCCGCCGAAGGCGCGCGCAAGGCGCTCCGCGAGGTACACCGAGCGGTGGCGGCCGCCGGTGCAGCCGATCGCCACCGTGACATGGCTGCGGTGGTCGCGCGCCATCTCGGGCAGCCAGCGCCCGAGGAACGCCTGCAGGTCGCCGAAGAATCGCTGCACCGTCGCGTCGTGCTCGAGAAACTCGGCCACCGCGGCGTCGTGCCCGGTCAGCTCGCGCAGCCCCGGCTGGTAGTGGGGATTGGGCAGCATGCGCGCGTCCACCACCCAGTCGGCGTCCAGCGGGATGCCGTCGCGAAAGGCGAACGACTCGAAGGTGAGCGTGAGCGCCCCGCCCGCCAGGCCGAGCAGGTCCTTGATCCAGTGGCGCAGCGCCTTGGGCTGCAGTGCGCTCGTGTCGATGCGATGCCCCAGCTCGGCCACGCCGGCGAGCAGCGCGCGCTCGCCCTCGATCGCCTCGGCGAGCGTGAGGCCGGCCCCGGCGAGCGGGTGCCTGCGCCGCGTCTCGGCGAAGCGCCGCAGCAGCGCCGCGGCGCTCGCCTCCAGGTAGAGGATGCGGCAATCGGTGCCGCCCGCCTTGAGCGCGCCAACGCGCTCGGGCAGCGAGGCGAGCGCAGCGCTCCTCGCATCCACGCTCACGGCGATGCGCTCCTGCCCGGCCTGCGAGAGCAGCTCCAGCACCTCGCCGAGCAGCGTCGCCGGCAGGTTGTCCACGCAGTAGTAGCCGGCGTCCTCGAGCACGTCGAGGGCGATGCTCTTGCCCGAGCCCGAGAGGCCGCTGACGAGGACGAGCTGCAGCTGAGCTAGCCCTCGCCCCGCATGGCGCGCTTCTGCCGGGCGACGAACTCGGCGGTCGAATCGATGCCGCGCAGCTGCAGGATGTAGTTGCGCACTGCGGCCTCGAGCAGCACGGCGAGGTTGCGTCCCGCCGCCACGGGGATGACCACCTTGCGCACCGGAACGTCCAGGATCTCGTCGGCGAGCTGCGCGAGCGGCAGCCGCTCGGCGGCGTCGCGCGCCCCCGCGGCCCCCGGGCGCTCGAGGTGCGCGACGAGCTTCAGCTTCATCTTGGGCCGCACCGCGGTCTCGCCGTAGATGGCGCGAATGTTGATGAGCCCCAGCCCACGCACCTCGATGAAGTCCTTGAGCAGCGCCGGGCAGCGGCCCTCGAGCGTGGTCGGCGCGATGCGCGAGATCTCGACCACGTCGTCGGCCACCAGGCCGTGGCCGCGGCTGATCAGCTCCAGACCCAGCTCGCTCTTGCCCACGCCCGAGTCCCCGGTGATGAGCACGCCCACACCGAGCACGTCCATCAGCACGCCGTGCCGCTCCACGGTGTCGGCGAGCTTCTTCGCGAGGTAGCGTCCGAGCTTCTCGATGACCCGGGCCGCCGATGCCGGGCTGGTGAGCACCGGCGTGCCCGCGCGCGCCGCCGCCTCGATGAGCTCGCCGAAGGGCTGCACCCCGTCGGCGAACACCACCGCCGCCGGGCCGGCGCCGACCAGCCGCGCGGCGAACTCGGCGCGGCGCGCCGCGTCGTAGCGCTCCGCGAGCCCGGCCTCGTAGCGGCCGATGACCTGGATGCTGTTCGGGTGAGTGAGGTTGAGGTGGCCGATCAGCGCGGCCTGCGCGGCCGCCTCGCGCCGCACCGCGGTGCTGCCGTCGCGCCCGGCGACCCAGGCGAGCGAGAGCGCCTCGCGGTTGTCCTCATGCAACTGCGTGACGTCGACCTGCAGCATCCGGCTGCCATGCGACGACGAGCTGGTGCAGCGCCGCGGCGTCCGGCGCCGCCGCCATGGCCTCGCGCAGCGCGCGGTCGCTGAACATCTGCGCCAGCTCGGACAGGATCTCGAGGTGCTTCTCGGTCGCCTGCTCCGGCACCAGCAGCGCGAACACGAGCTGCACCGGCTTGCCGTCGGGCGCATCGAACGGCACCGGCCGCGCCAGGCGCACGAGCGCGCCGAGCGCGTCCTTCAGCCCCTTGATGCGGCCGTGCGGGATGGCGACGCCCTGCCCCAGGCCGGTCGAGCCGAGCCGCTCGCGGGCGAACAGGCTCTCGAACACCAGCCCGCGGGAGAGGCCGTGGTGGTTCTCGAACAGCAGCCCCAGCTGCTCGAACAGGCGCTTCTTGCTCGACACGGCGAGGTCGGGCAGCACGTCGGAGGCGGGCAGGAGCTTGGCGACCTGGCTCATCGGGAGGGCGCGGATTATAGCCCAGCCGGGGGGCGGCGCCGGGCGCGCCGGCGCCGGGGAAGGTCGTGCGAGATGCCGATGCGCTTGTCCTTGTACTTGATCACCTGCCGGTCGAGCTTGTCGGCGAGCAGGTCGATGGCGGCGTAGAGGTCCGGGTTCTCGCAGGCGCAGTGCAGGGCCCTGCCGCGCACGTGCAGCGTCACCTCGGCCTTGCGCTGCAGCCTGTCCGCCGACAGGATGACGTGCGCCTCGATGGCGTGGTCGAAATGCCGCCGGATGCGCGCGAGCTTCGCGCCGACATGGCGGCGGATGGCCGGCGTGACTCTGAGGTGGTGACCGCTGACGCTGACGTTCATCCTGGCCTCCGTCTTCTACAGGCTCTTCCTCCGGTTCACGGGCGGGATCTGCAGCGCCTCCCGGTACTTGGCGACCGTGCGCCGCGCCACCACGATGCCCTGCTCGCCCAGCAGGCCGGCGATGCGCGCATCCGACAGGGGCGCGTGCGCGTCCTCGGCGGCGACCAGCTGCTTGATGAGGGCGCGGATCGCGGTCGAGGACGCCGCCCCGCCGCTGTCGGTCGCCACATGGCTGCAGAAGAAATACTTCAGCTCGAACGTGCCGCGCGGCGTCGCCATGTATTTCTGGGTGGTCACCCGCGACACGGTGCTCTCGTGCACTCCCAGCACGTCGGCGATCTCGCGCAGCACCATGGGGCGCATGGCGATCTCGCCGTGCTCGAGGAAGTTGCGCTGGCGGTCCACGATCGCCTGCGCCACACGCAGGATGGTCTCGAAGCGCTGCTGCACGTTGCGGATGAGCCAGCGTGCCTCCTGCAGCTGCGCCGCGAGCGCGTTGCGCCCGCCCCGCTGGCGCGCGGCGAGCTCCGCGTACAGTCGGTTGACGCGCAGGCGCGGCATCGCCTCCGCGTTGAGGCTGGCGCGCCAGGCGCCGCGCGCCTTGCGCACGATCACGTCGGGGGTCACGTACGGCGCCTGCACGCTGGCGAAGGACGCCCCGGGGCGCGGATTGAGGCCGCGGATCAGGGCCTGCGCCGCGCGCAGCTCCTCGTCGCTCGCGCCGGTGAGCGTGCGCAGCCGCGCGTAGTCCCGGCTCGCGAGCAGCTCGAGGTGGCGCTCGCACACCGCGAGCGCGACGCGGTGCGCGGCCGAGCCGCCGGGCGCGGCGCGCAGCTGCAGCGCCAGGCACTCGGCCGGCGAGCGCGCGCCAACCCCGGCGGGCTCCAGGCTCTGCAGGTAGCGCAGCGCGATCGCCAGCTCCTCCAGCCCGATCTCCGCCTCCTGCGGCAGCAGGGCGGCGATCTCCTCGAGCGGCTGGGTGAGGTAGCCGTCTTCGTCCAGCGCATCGATGAGCAGCGCCACCAGCGCCCGGTCCCGCTCGCTCACCTTGAGCAGCGCGAGCTGGGCGATCAGGTGATCGCGCAGGGTCGGCACGTCCGGCGCCCCCTGCGCGCGGTCCTCGTGCTCGTCGTCCTCGCCGCCGCGCCAGGGCGCGGCGTAGTCGGAGGCGAGGTCGGCGGCCGGGTCACCGGCATCGCGCTCGGGCGCCTCCCCGTTGGCGCGCGGGACCGCGGCCGCCGCGGCGTCGGTCTCGCCGTCCTCGCGCTCGAGGATCGGGTTGTCCATCAGCAGGCGCTCGATCTCCTGGTCGAGCTCGACCGTCGAGAGCTGCAGCAGGCGGATCGACTGCTGCAACTGCGGCGTCAGCGTCAGGTGCTGGGAGAGCCGGAGCTGCAGCGTGGGCTTCATCGGGGGCGGGGACGGCGCCGGCGGGCGCGCGCTACATGCGGAAGTTCTCGCCGAGGTAGACCCGGCGCACGTTGTCATTATAGACGATTTCCTCGGGCCGCCCCGAGGCGAGCACCGCGCCCTCGTTGATGATGTAGGCGCGGTCGCAGATTCCCAGGGTCTCGCGCACGTTGTGGTCGGTGATCAGCACGCCGATGCCGCGTTCCCTGAGGAAGCGGATGATGCGCTGGATGTCGAGCACCGCGATCGGGTCGACACCGGCGAAGGGCTCGTCCAGCAGGATGAACGCGGGCCGCGTGGCGAGCGCGCGCGCGATCTCCAGGCGCCGCCGCTCGCCCCCCGAGAGGGAGAGCGCGCCGTGCTTGCGCAGCGGCGCGATGCCCAGGTCGGCGAGCAGCTCGCCGAGGCGCGGCGCGATCTCCACGGGCGCCAGACCCTGCAGCTCGAGCACCGCCTGCACGTTCTCCTCGACCGTCAGGCCGCGGAACACCGAGTTCTCCTGCGGCAGGTAGGAGATGCCGAGGCGGGCGCGGGCATGGATCGGAAGGCGCGTCAGCTCGCGCGCATCGAGGTGGATCCGCCCGCTGTCGGCCGGGACGAGCCCCACGATCATGTAGAAGCAGGTCGTCTTGCCGGCGCCGTTGGGACCCAGCAGCCCGACCACCTCGCCGCTCGAGACGTCGAGCGAGACGTCCTGGACCGCGATCCGCGAGGCGAAGCGCTTGCGCAGCCTTTCCGCCCGCAGCACGCTCATCGAGCCGGCGCCTGCGGCTCGGGCTTCACCTTGGGCTGGATCACGGCGCGCACGCGCGCCTCGGGCGCGGCGCCGCGGCCCGAGCTCACCGAGAAGACCTCGGTGCGCTGGTCGAGCAGCACCTGTTCGCCGCGCACCTCGTCCTGGTCGCGCTTCAGGCGCGCGCGCCCGTGGAGCTCGATGCGCTCGTTGCGGTCGTCGATCTCCACGCGCAGCGCCTCGCCCTCGGTCCAGACGCCGGGGCGGTCCCCCTTGGGGTCGAGCCGCTGGCGGAAGCGCACCGGGTTGCCGGTGGCCGTGGCCTGCTGGTAGCCATCGGCGTCCTGGCGCACCACGACGCGGTCCGCCCGCAGCTCGACGGTGCCCTTGGTGAGCACCACGCTGCCCTCGAAGATCGTCACGCGCCGCGCGTCGTCGGCGCTCATGCGGGACGCCTCGACGTGCGTGGGCTTGTGCTTGTCGTCTTTTTCGGCCAGGGCCGAAAAAGACGACATCGTGGCAAGGCAGAACAGCACCGCAAGGCGGGGGCGCGGGCTCACGGCCGCGCCCTCGGCGCGAAGCGGCCGCGCACCTTGCCGCGCAGGAACAGCTGGCGCGTGTCGTTGTGGTACTCCATGCCGCGCCCGGAGAGCATGCGCTCGCCCTGAGTGATGACGATCTCGCGGTCGGTCCGCACCAGCGAGCGGGCGCGCACGATGTGCAGGAAGCTGGTGCGCATGCGCGTCTCGGGCTCGCCGGCGCCGGCCTCGCGCAGCAGCAGCACGTCGCCGTGCAGGAACACCTCTTCGCCGTCCTGCGAGAGCGTGCCGCGCTCGGCGGTCACGATGAGGCGGGGCTCGTTCGGCCTGGTGTGCTCCACGCGCGGCGCGAGCAGCTCGGTCGAGTCGTCGTCCGGGTAATGTACCATCTTCGCCGCGGCCAGCGTGGTTTCGAGCGCGCCGTCCGCGGCGTAGCGCTCGATCGAGAGGTTCTCCACCAGGTAGTCGGGGTCGTGCCGCCGCAGCGACGGGTGCGCGCCGCCTTCCTGCTGCACGATGCGCTCCAGCCACAGCGTGAGCAGCGCGAGGGCCAGCATCAGCAGCAGCGGGAACAGGCGCGTGGAGGAGAGCCTCACGCCAGGTAGGCGGCGAGCGCCGCCTCGAGCGTGCCCTGCGCCCGCATCAGGAGCTCGCAGACTTCGCGCACCGCGCCGCGGCCCGCCGGCGCCTGCGCCACATAGTGCGCGTGCCGCCGCACCGCCTCCGGCGCCTCGCGCGGCGCGCAGGCGAAGGCGCAGCGCCGCATCGCGGGGAGGTCCGCCACGTCGTCGCCCATGTAGCCCGCCGCGGCGGCCTCGATCCCCAGCGCCGCCAGCAGCTGCCCGAGCGCCGCGCCCTTGTCCTCGGCCTGCTGCACGAGGTGCCGGATGCCGAGCTCGGCGGCGCGCCGCGCGACCGCCGGCGAGCTGCGGCCGCTCAGGATCGCCAGCGTCACGCCGGAGGCCGCGAGCAGCTTCATGCCGTGGCCGTCGTGCGCGCTGAAGGCCTTGAGCGCCTCGCCCGCGGGCCCGTACCAGAGCCGGCCGTCGGTGAGCACCCCGTCCACGTCGAACACCATCAGGCGCACGCGCCGCGCGCGCTCGAGCGCCTCTGCCGCCGCCGTGGGCATCGCCTAGAGGACTTTGGCGCGGAACAGGTCGTGGATGTTGAGCGCCCCGACCAGGCGTCCGGCCGCGTCGACCACCGGCAGCTGGGTGCTCTTGCAGCGCTCCATGGTTTCCACGGCCTCGACCGCGAGCGCCTCGGGCCGGATGGTGCGCGGGCCGCGCGTCATCACCTCGCCGATCGGCGTCATCTGGGGGTCGGCCTTGTGCTCGAGGCTGCGGCGCAGGTCGCCGTCGGTGAAGATCCCGACCACGCGGCCCCCGGCGTCGATCACCGCCGTCATGCCCATGCCCTTGCGGCTGATCTCGAGGATGGCGTCGGCGAGCGTGGCATCCTGCGGCACCGCCGGCACCGCCGCGCCGGTGCGCATCACGTCGGCCACGTGCGTCAGCAGTCGCCGCCCGAGACGGCCGCCGGGATGCGAGCGCGCGAAGTCGTCGGCCGAGAAGCCGCGCGCATCGAGCAGCGCGACCGCGAGCGCGTCGCCCAGGGCGAGCGCCGCGGTGGTGCTGGCGGTCGGCGCGAGGTTCAGCGGGCAGGCCTCCTGCGCCACCGCCGAATCGAGGTGCACGTCGGCGGCGCGCGCCAGCGCCGAGGCGCCCGCGCCCGTCATCGCGATCAGCTTGGCGCCCTGGCGCTTGACCAGCGGCACGATGGCGAGCAGCTCGTCGCTCTCGCCCGAGTGCGAGATGGCGAGGAACACGTCGTCGCGCACGATCATGCCGAGGTCGCCGTGGCTCGCCTCGGCGGGGTGCACGAAGTGCGCGGGCGTGCCGGTGCTCGCCATCGTCGAGGCGATCTTGCGCGCCACGTGGCCGGACTTGCCGATGCCGCTCACGATGACGCGGCCGCGGCAGGCGAGGATGAGCGAGACGGCGGCGAGGAAGCGCTCGTCCAGGCGCGCCGTGAGCGAGCGCACGGCCTCGGCCTCGACCTCGAGCACGCGGCGCGCGAGCGCGAGCGTGCGGTCGGCGGCCTGCGGGGCGTTCATTGGTCGGCGCGGCAGGCGGCGCTTATCATGGCGGGAAGTATAGCCCAGGGAATTTCGCGCTCCCGATGGACGCCGCCGGCGCCGCGCTCGCGCCGATCCTCATCCTGCTCGCCGCCGCGGTGCTCGCGGTGGTGGTCTGCCGCAGCCTCGGGACGCCGCCGCTCGTCGGCTACCTGCTGGTGGGCCTCGCGCTCGGCCCGCGCGCGCTCGGCCTGCTCGCCGACACGGCGCAGACCCGGCACCTCGCCGAGTTCGGCGTGGTGTTCCTGATGTTCTCCATCGGCCTGGAGTTCAGCCTGCCGAAGCTGCGCCTCATGCGCCGCGAGGTCTTCGGCCTGGGGCTGACGCAGGTCGCGATCACCGTCGCCGCCTGCATCGGCGTCGCGCTCGCGCTCGCCGCGGACTGGCGCGCGGGGCTCGCCGTAGGCGGCGCGGTGGCGATGTCCTCGACCGCCATCGTCTCGAAGCTCCTCGTCGAGCGCTCCGAGCTCGATTCCGCGCACGGCCGCTCGATCATCGGCATGCTCCTCTTCCAGGACCTGGCGGTGGTGCCGCTGCTCATCCTGCTGCCCGCGCTCGGGCAGCCCGCCGGCCAGATCGGCGCGGCGATCGCGCTGGCGCTCGCCAAGGCGGCGGCGGTGCTGGCGGCGCTGCTGCTCGCCGGCCCGCGCGTGATGCGGGCCTGGTTCGGCGTCGTGGCGCGGCGGCGCTCCAACGAACTGTTCGTGCTGAACGTGCTCTTCATCGTGCTCGCGCTCGCCTTCGTCACCGGGCTGGCGGGCCTGTCGCTCGCGCTCGGCGCGTTTCTCGCGGGAATGCTGATCGCCGAGACCGAGTACCGCTACCAGGTCGAGGAGGACATCAAGCCGTTCCGCGACGTGCTGCTGGGCCTGTTCTTCGTCACCGTCGGCATGATGCTCGACCTGCGCCTCGTGCTGGAGAGGCTCTGGCTGGTGCTGCTGCTGCTCACGGCGCTCGTCGCGCTCAAGTTCGGCCTGATCGCGGGGCTGGCGCGCGCCTTCGGCGCGGGGGCGGGCACGGCGCTGCGCAGCGCGCTCGCGCTCGCCCAGGGCGGGGAGTTCGGCTTCGTGCTGCTCGCGCAGGCGCGCGGCGCGCAGGTCGTCCCGGAGCCGCTGCTGCAGGCGCTGCTCGCCGCGATGATCCTGTCGATGGCCGCCACGCCCTTCATCGTGGGCGCGAGCGACCGCATCGTGCTCGCGCTCTCGAGCGCGGAGTGGATGCTGCGCTCCCTGGAGCTGCACCGGGTCGCGGTGCAGTCGCTGCAGACCGAGCGCCACGTGGTGGTGCTCGGCTACGGGCGCAACGGCCAGCGCCTGGCGCGGCTGCTCGAGGCCGAGGGCGTGCGCTACGTCGCGCTCGACCTCGACCCGGAGCGCGTGCGCGAGGCGGCGCTCGCCGGCGACACCGTGGTGTTCGCCGACTGCGCCCGGCGCGAGGCGCTGGTGGCCGCCGGCATCATGCGCGCCGCCGCCGTGGTCGTGACCTTCGCCGACACTGCGGCCGCGGTGCGCGTGCTCGCGCACGTGCACGCCCTCAACCCGTCGGTCCCGGTGGTCGTGCGCGCGCGCGACGAGGGCGACATCGCGCGCCTCGCCGCGGCGGGCGCCTCCGAGGTCGTCCCCGAGGCGCTCGAATCGGGCCTCATGCTCGCCTCGCACACGCTGGTCTGGCTCGGGGTGCCGCTCGCGCGCGTGATGCGTCGCATGCGCGCCGTGCGCGACGCGCAGTACGGGCTGCTGCGGGGGCTGTTCCACGGCGCGGGCGACGAGCCCGAGACGGTCGAGTCCGCGCAGCCGCGGCTGCACGCCGTGACGCTCTCCGCGGGGGCGCACGCCGTGGGCCGGCCGCTCGGGGAGCTCGCGCTCGAGGACCTCGGGGCGCAGGTGAAGGCGGTGCGCCGCCCCGGGGAGGCGCGCCGCCTTGCGCCGCAGGAGGTCGCCCGGCTCGAGGCCGGCGACGTGGTGGTGCTGCTCGGGGTGCCCGAGGCGCTCGCGGCGGCCGAGTTCCGGCTGCTGCAGGGCTGAAAAAAGGCCGGCTCGAGCGCCGGCCTTGCAACTCAGCTGCTCGCTGCGCTTACATCGCGCGGCAGACCACGTAGGTGTTGGTGCCGGTCTCGGCGTAGGTGGCGGCGGCCTGGTTGGCGAGCGCCGGATTGGGCTGCGCCTGCAGCAGTCCGCGCACCGAGCCGCTAACCGGCACGCCATCGTCCATCTGCGTGTCCACGGCGATGGCGATCTTGTCGGGCAGGTTGGCCGAGCACATGATCAGGCCGCTGAATCCCCCGGTGGCGGTTCCGTCCGAGCCGAGAATGGGACCCACGGTCGGCGTGGCGGCGTTGCCGGTCTGCACCCCCAGCATCCCGGTCACCGCGTTGAACGGCTGGTTGGTCCCGGTGCCCGAGACGAAGCCCGCGAGCCGCAGGTGCTCCCACCAGAGCCGCGATTCGTCCGTCGCCGTCCCGCTGTTGTACAGACCAGTGACCTGCCCGTTGCCGTTGCCCGAGCCCGAGGCGCTCGCCCAGCGGGCCGCAGTGGCCGTGCATGCTGCGGCCGGCGTCCCGGCACACGGATCGTCGCCGGGAATGAAGCGGTAGCGGTCGACGTAGCCGTGGTAGGCCGCGGAGATGCCCGAGTAATCGGCGATCACGTTCTTGATCTTGGCCTGCGTGATCATCTCCTGACCCTTCAGGATGCCCCCCAGCAGCAGCCCGATGATTACGAGCACGATCGCGATCTCTACCAGGGTGAAGCCTTTCTGCATGCTTTTCATGGCGCTAGCCCCGCTTGGTGATACAAGGTGATAAGCCTACTGCAAGCCGCGTGCCATAGGCAATCGGTCTAAAAGCGTGCGGAATTGGGCAGGAAAAGAGGAAAGGTTGACGAAATCCCGACAGCCCTGACGAGACTTCAACGAATCCGCCGCTCGATTTCCTGCAGGCGCTGCTCGAGGAACCGGCGCTCCGCGGGGTCGCGAACCCGTCCCGAGGCAAGCAGACCGCCCAGCATCACCCGCGCGGCCTCCAGCTCGTTCATGTCCTCGAGGATGAAGATCTCCATCTGCTTCGCCCATAGCGGCACGCTCGCGTCGGTCGTCAGCCGGTCGATGTCATGGGCGTAGCGTCGCGCGAGCGCGAGGTCCTTGAGCCGGTGCTTGGCAAGGAATGCCGCGTGCGCGAGCCAGGGCCAGCGGCGGTCCGGATCCTCAAGGTACGCCTCGTGCACGAACCGCATCACGAGGCGCGCCCTTGCCGCGTCCTCGACCTCCGCGTAGACGCGCGCCGCGGCGAACAGCGGGTAGTTGCTGCGCGGATCGGTCGCCAGGATCTGGCGCAGCCAGGCGACCAGGCGCGCGTAGTCGAGCTCGCGATAGCGCGCCACGTTGCCGCCGCGCAGGTCGAAGCCCTGCAGCCAGATCATGGCGAGGCGCGCCCCGGCGGCCGGCTCGCCCAGGCTCGCCGCGCGCAGCGCGCCGGCGGCCGGCGCCGGCGGGAGATCGCTCGCGGTGAGCGCGGCGCTGCCGCGCGCGGCCTGCCAGGCGACCTGGCCCGCGAGGCTCGTCGCGAGCAGGACGAGGATCCAGGACGGCACGGCGGACGCGGGGCGCTCGTCGCGGCTCACAGGTTGCGCCTGCTGAAGTCGAAGAGCCCCGCCGCGGCGAGCAGCGCGATGTAGAGCCCGGATTCGACCAGCGCGCGCCACAGCTCGCCCGCAGTCGCCACGCCGTAGAGCAGCCACTCGGCGCGCGTCACGGCGTCGAGCCGCGGCAGCAGCAGCCCCAGGGCTTCGAGCGCCCAGCGCGTCGCCTGTGCGGCCATGGATTCCTCGGCGAGCGGGCCGCTCGCGATCGCCTGGATGGCGGCAAAGCTGCGCGCGAGCAGGTACAGCCCGAGGGTCGCGAAAATCGCCGCGGTGGCCTGCGAGAGCACGGTGGCGAAGAACAGGGCGGCGGTGGCGACGAGCGCCGTCTCGGCGGCGAGCGAGATCCACCACGCGAGGGCATCCGCGGGCTTTGCCCAGAGCAGCGTCGCGAGCGCGCAGAGCGTCGCAAGGCCGGCTGCGGCTGCGGCATGGCCCAGGAGCTTGCCCAGGTAGTAGGCCGGGCGCGAGATCGGGAAGGCGAGCAGCAGCTCGATGCCCTTGTCGTTCGCCTCGCGCGCGACGCTCGCGACCACGTGCAGCGCCACGATGAGCACCGCGCCCGCGCGCAGCAGCGCCGCGCCGACCGCGGCTTGCGTCTCGCGGCTCTCGGCGATCGCCACCTGCGAGACGAACGCCGCCGCCGCGAGCGCCGCAACGACGCACGCCAGCCCCAGCCACGGCAGCCCGCTGCGCAGCGCCTCCAGCAGCACGTAGCGGGCGAGGGTGAGGACGGGTCGCATGCTCGGGGTGAGGCGCGCGGCGGTGCGCTAGCATAGCCGACATGCACGCGCCGGGCCCGAGCGCCCCCGCAGTCTCGCGCCTCCCGGGCGCGATCGGCGCCCTCAGCCGGCGGCACTGGCGCATCGTGGTGCTCGCCATGCTCCTGCTCCTGCACGTCGCGGTGCTGCGCGGCACCGCGGACAACTGGGCGCGGGCGCTGCTGCTCGCGCACCTCGGGCTGCTGCTCATCTGGCAGCCGTTCCTGAGCGGCGAGCACCGCGTCAGCGTGCCCCAGGGCGCGCTCATCGTCCTCGGCGCGGTGGCGGTGATGCTCTGGCTCAGCTGGTGGCTGCTCGCGTTCTGGATCGTGGTGCTCTCGGGCGTGGTGGGCGGCAAGGTGTTCCTGCACCAGGCCCGCTGGCAGCGGCGCGGCTACTTGGCGGTGCTCGTGTACCTGGTCGCCCTGCTCGCCGTGATCGTGCTTCCCGAGATCGCGCCGCGGCGCGAGGTCGCCGCGGAGATCCGGCTCGCCGCCGAGTACGGGCTGCCGTTCCTGCTGCTCGCGCTCCTCGCGGTGCCGGCCGAGCCCGAGTCGACCGAGGCGCCGCAGGTGATCGATTTCTTCTACAGCATCTTCCTGATGCTGGTGCTCGGCATGGTGATCCTCGGCAGCTTCACCTTCATGACGCTGGGGCGCATCCCGTACCTCCAGGCGCTCACCAACACGGTGTTCCTGATCGCCGGCAGCATCTTCGTGATCGGCCTGGCATGGAACCCGCGCACCGGCTTCGCGGGCTTGAACGTCTTCTTCTCGCGCTACCTCTTCTCCATCGGGCTGCCGCTCGAGAAGTGGCTCTACTTCCTCGCCGAGCTCTCGCGCGCCGAGGCGCGGCCCGAGCGCTTCGTCGCCGAGGCGGCGGCCGGCCTGGCGCGGCTGCCGTGGATCGCGGGTGCGGCCTGGCAGACGGCAGAGGGCCGCGGCGAGACCGGGGCGCGCAGCGAGCACGTGGCGGAGTTTCGCGGCGCCGGCCTCGAGCTGACGATCTACTCGCGCTACCGCGTGAGCCCGGCGCTGCACTGGCACCTGCAGCTGCTCGGACAGCTGCTGGGCCAGTTCTTCGAGGCGAAGCTGCGCGAGCGCAAGCTGCAGCAGGCGAGCTACCTGCAGGCGGTGCACGAGACCGGGGCGCGGCTGACGCACGACGTCAAGAACCTGCTGCAGTCGCTCAACGTCCTGTGCTCGGTGGCGGCGCAGGACGACTCGCCCGGGCTGCAGGCGCTGGTGCGCCGGCAGCTGCCGGCGATCGCGCAGCGCCTGAGCGCCGCGCTCGACAAGCTGCAGCACCCGGTCGACGAGTCGGCGCAGCGCGTCGCGCTGCGCGACTGGTGGGAGGCGCTCGCGCGCCGCTACCAGGAGCAGGGGATCGAGTTTCAGGCCGCGGCGCTCGCGCCCGGCGCGCAGATCCCGCGCGCGCTCTACGACAGCGTCGCCGAGAACCTGCTGCAGAACGCGCTCGCCAAGCGCGCCGCCGGCCCGCCGATCGGCATCCGCGTGACGCTCGCCGAGGGGCCGGTGCTGCGCGTCTGCGACGGCGGCAAGGCGGTGCCGGCGGAGCTCGAGCGCGAGCTGATGCGCTCGCCCGTTGCCTCGGCGGCGGGCCTGGGCATCGGCCTGTACCAGGCGGCGCAGCTGGCGGAGGCGAGCGGGCACGCGCTGCGCCTGGCGAGCAATCGGGACGGGGAAGTGTGCTTCGAGCTCGCTGCGGCGGCGGTCGACGAGGCGGCTCAGGGCAGCACGCCGGCGGCGATCAGCCGGGCGTAGAGCTCGCCCACGGGGATCCAGACCATCTGGTCGTCGAATTCGCCCTGGGGGGATGCGGTCGGGGAGGGCGCCCTGCTGACGAAAGCGGCGAAGGCGTCGTTGTTGTTCTGCTCGTCGAAGCTCACCGCGCCCGCAGTGGCGAAGTTCTTGCCCTGCGACCAGACGACGGCGACGACGGTGCCGAACGTGACCATGCGGTTTGCTGTGCTTGCGCACGTCGTCTGGTTGGCCGTGGTCAGGGTCTTGCAGATGTCGATGTCGGCCGGCGGGATGGTGGACCAGTTGCTCTTGAGGCTCGTGTTGTTCGTGAACTGAGGCTGGTTCGTACTCGAGACTGCGTACCGGATCCGGTTGCCCCAGGCATCGACGCCGATGCCGTCGCCATCAGCGGGCGAAAAGCCAATGCTCGCGGCTGGAAGGTAGCCGTCGTAGTACAGGTTGCACGTGCCGCCGGTGCCTGAGGGTGCGACCGTTGCAATGCTCTCCGCACCGCTGCTCGAGGGGCTCAGCCTGGCGGGGCAGGGCAGGCGCCCGTTGACGATCGCGAAGCTGAGCAGGAGCTCGCGCGCAACGTCCAGGCGCCGCCGCGTCTCCTCGAAATTGCGCTGCTCGGTCTGCGCCGACAGCGTGTACATGAGCGTGCCGAGCAGGAACGCGACGATCGTCATCACCACCGCGAGCTCCGTGATCGTGAAGCCGCGCGCCCGGCGCATCAGGGGTTCGTGCTGACCGAGACGATGCGGTCGTTGAAGCTGCGCCCGACCGGAAGCTGCTCGAACGTGGAGTCGAGGTTGCGGTTCTCGGTGCTGTCCAGGTAGTCCTGCAGATTGGACGTGGGCCGTGTCGCCTGCCCGGCGAGCGCCCGCCCGGCGAGCGTCAGGATGGCGCGGTGCTTGGTGGGATCGGTCAGGTTGGTGACTTGCAGGCAGGTGACCGGCGGCGTGTCGCTGCAGGAGCGCGGTGCCGCGCCGTTCGCGAGGAACCCCGGCGCGACCGCGAAGTGCGTCAGCTTGTGCCACTCGTTGCGCAGGAACCAGCCGGTCACGAGGCCCGGGCAGGTGTCCGGCGGGCTGGGGGTGCAGGTGGCGCGCGTGTCGAGCAGCGGGTGGTCGCTCGTGTAGCCGGGCACCGCAGGCACGCGGATGATGTACAGGACCCCGGCTCCCCCCGTCGGGGCCGGCGGCGCTGTCCCGATTCTCATGCCCAGCCTGCCGTCACTTCCGAGCACGACCGTGGGGGTCGGCGACGAAAACTGAAAACTGAAGCTTGTCAGGTCGATGAAGACGAGGAGGCCCTCCGGCATCGCCGGCAGGCTTGGATGCCGTTGCCACAGCGCGTTGCTGCCGCCGCGCTGCCAGCCCGTGACGGTGATCTGGGTCGGGCTTCCGACGTAGGTGCCGCTGCACTCCGCATAGTGGGCGGCGATCGTTCCGGCGCCCCCGTACCAGCAGCTGCTTCCGGGCAAGAGCGCCACACCCGTGCCGGTGTACTCGATCGACGGCAGCGAGGACGTGTCCCAGAGCACGAGGTCCGGATTGCAGCGCCCGCCGCCGCTGCAGGCGACGCCGGAGGTGGGGAACGTCTCGCGGTGCACGACCGGCAGCCACCCGCCGCCGGTCGCGGTCGTGGAAGAGCCGGTGAAGCTCGAGGTGTCCGGATCCGCGAACGGGGCGGCGAAGGGATACACCACGTCGCTGAACGCCAGCCCCCAGTAGCCCGAGGCCGCCGTATAGACAGCGCTCAGCTGCGG
>Ga0209399_10000308_pt1 | contig 30511 bp, 18 predicted proteins | sample OV2TP3_FD_184130 | JGI IMG/M metagenome (GOLD analysis project Ga0209399, IMG submission 184130) | Hot spring microbial communities from Beatty, Nevada to study Microbial Dark Matter (Phase II) - OV2 TP3 (SPAdes) (version 3) | ecosystem: Environmental > Aquatic > Thermal springs > Hot (42-90C) ... | reverse complement strand
ATGTGGCCCGCTTCCTCAACAACGTCTGGTCGTCTGGTCGAAAGACCATCCCCAGGGCTGCCTGACCTGTGCACAATATTCATGAAAAGCTATTTAGTTCCGCGCCACCGATCTCCCAGGTGAGATCGTAGAGTTGACGCCGCTGGTAGTCACCCAACACCAATTGCGTGATCACGCGCCCGCAAATGGTGTTGAGGCTCACGCGATCCCGGCTTATCAGATGGCAGGTGCGGGCATCATAGCGGATGCTGCCGTCGGGTGCAAAAGTCGGACAGGTGTCGATTCCGTTTGTCCGTGTCGCCCGTACAGCCTCTGCCGCCTTGTCTCTGGCGCAGCAAGCCAGTTGTGCACCTAGGCCAAACTGGATGCGGGTCTGGCCGTAGACAATCCGATGGAGCTTGTTCTTGTTGGTGACGTGCTGCTCCCACGCTACTTTCGCACAGTAAGACGCGGCGGCGTTAAACGCATGCGCTGTTTTGTGCAGCGCAACATCAGCCATCACGTCAACAGCAAGTTTGCAGCATACGGTACGTGTGGAGAACGTTTCTGTCATGGTTCTATTGTATCACAAGCTGAACGATTGTGCAAGTAAAAAAGGCGATTTGCGACGGCGCTCGTGGTCTACAAAGACAGCGCGCCCGACGTCCAGCTCTCGCTGGAGGCATCGGGCGCAAAGGCGTGGCGCGTCAGCGTGCGAGTGGGAGACGACACGCGAACCGTAGAACTGCCTCGCTATGGTGAGGTCTAGGCCATCCGGCGCAGCGCCTCGTAGAGCCGGACCATGGCCAGCGAGTCCCGCGCGCAGTAAGCCCGCAGGTCCCGCGCGATCTCTTGCCTGCGGTTAGGGGAGGTCCCCGGCGCGATCATCTCCCGGTAGGCCGCCGAGGCGTCCGCGCCGTCGGAGATGGCCAGATCGGCATAATCGAGCCCCGGAACCAGGGCCGGGAGCGTCTGCTTGATGGAGAAGCTTCCGTTGAAGCCGGGGTGATAGAAATGACCTCTGATCACGGCGCACAGGTCATAGAGACGATCCATCAGATTTTCCAGCGCCGGGGCCAGGTCCAAAAAGAGACCTGCCAGCCCTGAGATCATCGTCTTTTCAAAGTTGCTGTAGACCACGACGGTCCCATGCCTTCCGAGGTCTTCAAGCAACTTTTCGGCCAGAGGCCGCCTCGGATCGGTCCGACCCTCGTGCAGGAACTCCCGGTGCGCCGCAGGACTCCCCGGCATCGGGACGACGTGGAGGGAATACTGGGTGAGGACCTGCTCGTAAGGGGCCGCGCCCTCGTAGAGCGGAAAGGCCGTCTGCATCGACTCGAAGTCCAGGAAGAAGAGCGGGTAGGTCACCCGGCTCAAAGCGCCAGCCAGACCGGGGTCCGCCTGCGGGACACCGGCCCTCAGAGCGTCTCTCATGCGCCTCTGCGCCGCCGTGAGTGAAAACCGGTCGGGGATCTGGTCCACCTGTTCGACGCCCAGGGCGCGAAGTTCACGGAATTTCTTGTCCCGCAGATTCAGCAGGCTCAGGACGTGCCGGTCCGGGATGCACGCGTCGTAATGAGGGCAGTTCCGGCAGTGCAGGCCCGTGGGGGCCTGAGGCGGTTCAGGCCCCCTGAGCGCGTCCAGGAGCGCGCGGACCGTCGCGTCCGTCTCTTCGGGATCGAAGACAGCCTCCTGAGTCACGTCGTGGTCCGAAAAGAACGCCCCGACGGACATGCCCAGCCGGAAGCCCCTGTTGACCAGCCTGAGCGTGCACGCGACGACGGGCCACCCCGATGACGCGACCACGTGGCGCGTCAGGGCAACATCCCCCAGATGCTCCTCCTTGACCGACGTGGAGGACTTCACCTCGACCAGGTTCCACCCCTCCCCCTGCCGGACCAGGATGTCCGCCCTGACGCGAAGCCCCCCGTGCTCGAAGGCCCCTTCGAAGATCGCCGGCACGCCGGGGTCGGCCATGAGCCTCCGGGTCCGCCTCACGGCCTCCTCGTGGCTCCTCTCCTCCACCAGGACCCCGTCCAGTCCCCCTCGCGCCCGCTCCCCCACCTGCCGGCCCTCGTCCAGGCGCAACTGAGCCGCCGCGTCCAGCGTCTCCGGCGGGCCGTGAACGTCCAGGTAGAGCCTTTTGGGACAGGTCTTGCCGGTCAGGTATTGAGACTTGTTGAGAGGCATGTCAGAGCGGATCAACCCGAACGAACGCATCCGGCGCCCTGCTGAACCGGATCGGATTTCTCAGCGGCCTCCCGAACCCCTCCCACGAGATGACCATCACGTCCCCCTCCTTCAGCCCTACCCCCTCCCCGAAGCTGAAGGCGTCCGCCCCGAAGAAATAGACGTGGGTGTCCCCGCGCCGGCGATGCGCCTCGTACTTGAACAGGTGATGCTCCAGATTGGCCAGGGTGTGGGACATGTTGGCCTCCCCCGTGGCGATGGCCCTGCTCCAGACCGTCTCTCCGTCCCGCTCGATGGACACGGTCCCGGCCACGTCCTCAAACGCCGCCCCCACGACGAGTTCCGGCCCGATGGAACACGCGCGCAGCTTCGACGGGGCCAGGTAGAGATAGTTCTGCTTCTCCATCATATGGTCCGAGAACTCATTGGCGATCATCAGCCCCACCCGCCTGGGCCGGCCCTCAGGGTCCACGATGTACGCCCCGGCCACCTCCGGCTCCTCCCCGCCATCCCCGGCAAACGGCGGCGCCTCCAGCGCCTCCCCGTGCGCCCGCAGGACGGTCCCGCACCCCTTGTAGAACCATTCGGGCTGCGCCCCGACCCGGCCCGGCTCGGGCCTCCCCCCCTCCACGCCCCACTGATACATCCTCATGCTGTCCGTGACCGGCGCCGCCTCGCCCTTCTGCCCGCCGTGCATCGCCTGGCGGTTCCGGGCGCTGGCCATGTGCGTCAGCCCCGTCCCGCTCACCAGACAGCGCCCCGGCTCCTCCGGGTGGTCGAAGGCCGGCAGGAGCCTCCACGCGGACTGCCCGTTGTAGATGGCGTCGTAGTCCAGGGATTCCCCGGCGAGGCGCTTCTCGACCTCTGCGGTCAGACTGCCCCCGGACCCGATAGCCGCGCCGGCCAGCCCGTAGACCGTCGCGTGCCCCTGAACCAGCAGGCACCGGTCCCCCTCGACCTTCGCAACCCGTCTCCCTTTCTCAGGATGAATAATCTGAGCAAGCCGTGTCATCTCTATAACCTCTCATCCGCGTCAAGTCTGACTCAGGACTCGTGCCTCTGGACTCCTGACCTTTTTAACGCGGCGTGAGCCGGGGCCACGCGGTCTCGATCCCCTGGCGCTCGATCTCCCGCTGAAAGTCGCACAGCAGGTCCGGCGTGTTGCGCGCCTGCGTGGGCAGGGCCTTCCGGCGCAGGCAGAACGCCGCGAGCGCGCCCGCGGCCTCCCCCGCGTTCCACTCCACCGGGTGCAGGCGATAGCAGCCGTTCGTGATGTGCGTGACCCCGATGTTCTTGGCCCCGGCCAGGAGGTTCGTGACGCCCCGAGGGATGAGGCAGCCCATCGGAATCTGGAACGGCAGGGAGCTGATGTCGATGTAGTTGTCCCCCCCGCTGCTGGGGTGGAGGTCGATCCGGTAGGACCCCACGCCCACGGAGTCGAAGAAAGGCTCGGCCATTACCTCCTCCCGGCCCTTCCCGGTCAGCGCCATCCGGGCGTCCGTGCCCACGTGCTGCTCCAGGACCGTGAACTCCGCCCGGATGCGGCGCGCCTCCCGGACGTAGGGGTACTTGGCCAGACCGTCCTCCGTCCCCACCACGTCCTTCCGGAGACGCAGGCCGGGCCACCCCTGGCCCCCGTCCGGCCTCGGGGCCTCGGTCTGCATCCAGTAGAGCAGGGACAGGCTCAACTGTTTGGCGCGCCCGATATGGCGCGCCGCCTCCTCCGCGCTGACCTCGCACAGGTTCCCCAGCCAGTAGTCGTTGTGCGGCCAGTTGATCAGGCAGATGTCGCCGGGATAGGTCCCCTCCGCGAAGTTGCCCCGGTCCGCGATCCGGCGGTAGGCCCAGAACCCCCCGTCCCCCTGAGGCCCGCGCGTCGGGTCGAACGCCCGCGTCCGGGGCTCCAGCGTGATCGGGTGGCTGTAGGTCCAGTTCAGCAGGGGGCCGGGCCAGGCCGGCCTCAGCGCAGGCGCGTAATCGCGCCAGAAGGCGTACTCGCCGGGCTTCTCGATAGTGTGGTCCTCCCCCGCCACGTGGTCCACCGCGAAGCAGCAGGTGAAGGACTGCATGTTCTGCGGCTGCGCCTCCGAGGGGGCGTGCGGCTCCCCGGTCTCAGCCTGCGACTCGAAACCCGTGACGTAGTCCGTCCCGGTCAGAGGCAGCAGGTCCCCCAGCTCTGTGGCGTCGATGAAGAAGGGCGCGGTCAGGACGGTCTCGTCGCCGGAGAGGAGGCTCCTTACTGTAATGGCCTTGACGGCGTCCCCGCCCGTCTCCGCCGAGACCGCTTTATGATGGAACAGGACCGTCAGCCGCGCCCCGCTCGTGCAGGGCGCGAGCATCTCGGTCAGCGCCGCGAGGGCCGTGCGCGGCTCGCAGCAGAGACGCGAGACAGAGCCGTTGCCGGGGTTGAGGCTCCAGCGGGCGCGCGCCTCTGCCGTGAGCGGGTAGTTGCGCCGGTAGAAGTCCCGGATGCGCGACCGGAGTTCCCGGTAGGTCCGCGTGCACCCGAACGACTCGACCCAGGGGTGCTCGTCCGGCGGCACGGCCTGTTGTGTAAGCTGGCCGCCGACCCAGTCCGTCTCCTCGGTCATGACGACCCTGAGACCGGCCCGGCACGCAGCTATGGCCGCGGCGCAGCCTCCTAAGCCGCCGCCAGCAATGATCAGGTCGGCGTGGTGTTCAGTCATAATAGACTCCTTTAGGAGAATACCTCACCACCCCACCGTTTCGGCGGCCCATGCCGCCGACCGACTTTCTGAACGATCAGAAAGTCGGCAAAGAATCGCTCGCTCAGACGCCGCGAGGGGCTTGGCGCGCCGTACTCTGTTCCGAGGTGTAATCGGGGTTCCGTGGTAGTCCGAGCCCCTTCCACCACCCCCCCGCGCCTTCGGCGCTCGTACCCCTCCTTGCCTGAACCGGCCCCCTGCTTGAAAGCCGGGACGTCGCGCCCCTTGTCGTTTCGACAAGGCTGCTCCCCCTTTCCTTTAGGAAAGGGGGGTGGGGGGATAGGTCTCAATCAACACGACAAACAACGTACGTACGTCCGGCCTGGACCTCGAAGCGGATGCGGCGTCCCTCTTGCCGGAGCGGGACCCCCTTCCCCTCCGCGTCCGACACTGCGATCTGTCCTGCGTCAACTATGAGGGTGCACGTCCGGTCGGTCCCCGGCGTGACCTCCGCGCGAATCAGCCGGCCCCGCTCCCACTTCAGGTTCACAGTGTAGCCCCCCCTGGCCCGGAGGCCCCGCGCGGCCCCGCTCGGCCAGGCCGCCGGCAGCGCCGGAAGAAAGCGCAGCTCCTCGCGATAGCTCTGCAACAGCATCTCCAGGATGGCCGCCGTCCCCCCGAAATTGCCGTCGACCTGGAAGATCCGGGGCGGATGGAGGTCCAGCAGGCTGTCCGTGGCAAAATCCAGGATCAGATGCGTAAGGTGCTCCCACGCCCTCTCCGGCTCGCGCAGGCGGGCGTAGAAGCAGGCGACCCACGACCGGCTCCAGCCCGTGTGCCCCCCCTGGTGCGCCAGACGCCGCTCCAGCGAGACCCTCGCGGCCCGCCACAGCTCCGGCGTCCGGTCGGGGTCGAGCTGGTCGCCGGGGTAGAGACCGATCAGGTGCGAGAAGTGCCGGTGGCCCGGCTCGCACTCCTCGAAGTCCTCGTTCCACTCCTGGAGCTGTCCAGACCGCCCGACCTTCAGGGGCGGGAGCCGGTCCAGAATGGACTGCCACGCCCGGCGCCTCTCCGCGTCCACCCTTAGCAACTCCGCGGCCCGGATGGCGTGCTCCAGCAGGTCCTGGATCAGCACCAGGTCCATAGTCGCCGAGACGCACAGGGTCACGGGCAGCTTCCCGCCCCCCACGAAACGGTTCTCGGGCGACTGCGACGGCACGACCTGCAGCCGGCCCTCCTCGTCTTCAATCAGATAGGACTCGTAGAACGCGGCCACCTCTTTGAAAAAGGGATAGGCCCGGTCCCGCAAAAAGGTCAAATCCTGGCCGTACTCGTAGCGCCACCAGAAGTGCTGCGCCAGCCACGCCGCCGCCCCGACCCAGACCGCCCACCCGTAGGACTCCGGCGTGCTCCGGCCCCAGGCGTCCGTCTGAATCGGGAAGAAGACCCCCTCGCAGCCGTAGAGGTCCCTCGCCGCCTTGCGCGCGTGGGGCACGAACCGCTCGACGTGCTGGAAGAGCGCCTCCGTCGCGCCCGCCAGATCCCCCGCCTCCGCCGGCCAGTAGTTCATCTGGAGATTCACGTCGTGGTGGTAGTCGCACTCCCACGGGGGGTTCAGGTCCTCGTTCCACTTCCCCTGCAGGTTGGGCGGCAGCTCCCCCCTGGCCGTGGAGGCCACCATCAGATAGCGCCCGAAGTTGAAGTAGAGCACGGGCAGCCCCGGGTCCTCGGCCCCCTCCCGGGCGGCCCTCAGCCGCCGATCCGTCGGCAGGTCCGACGCAGGCGCATCCACGCTCAGTTCCAGGCCCCCGTAGAGCCCCCGGTAGACCTCTTCGTGCTCGCGCAGGAGCGCCCCCCAGTCCCTGTGCGGCAGCGCGCGCTGCGCGCACTCCCTGGCCGGGGCCTGGTGCTTGGCGGAGGTCCCGATGTCCACGGCGATCAGCGCCTCCCGGGCCCCGCGCACCCTGAGACGATCCCCCTCCGCCGCGACCGACCCGTCCCGGACGTGGACGCGGGCCTCCACGCGGAAGCCGATCCCCCCCTCGAACTGCCCGTCCATCGTGAGGAGGTCCCCTGACGCCTCCCGGCGCAGAAGGCACGCCGGGTCCTCCGCCCTGGACAGCCAGAACACCCCGTCGAACGGCCCCTCCGCCGCGACGTGAACCAGCAGGAGATCACAGGTCAGGTGGGCCAGATACTCGATTCGGTAGCGCGCCCCCCCGGCCTCGTAGGCCACCGTCACCAGACCGTTGCTCAGGTCCAGCTCGCGCCGGTAGTCCCGCGCCTCCCCGTGGTCCAGCTGAAAATACAGGTCCCCCGCCGGCTGATAGGGGTCCACCCGGTTCGGCTTCTGCTTCACCCCGCCGATGCCCCCGAACGCCTCGTTGCCCTTCAGGGTCCCCTTCTCGTAGCGCCCCGCCAGCAGCAGGTCGCGGACCTCCGGCAACAAATGAGCGCCCTTCTCCGGCTCACGGCAGCGGTGGGCGCCGCGCCACAGCCATTCGTGGTTGAGCGCCACGCGCGCCGGCGCCGTCCCCCCCAGCGCCATCCCCGCCAGCCTCCCCGTGCCGATGGGCAGGCCGTTCTTCCACTCCGCCGCCGGCCCGGTGTACCAGAGCTTCATCGTCGACATCGGCCCTCCCCCTTCCCGCTCACGCCACCCGAAACCGCTCCACCACCTTCACGTCCAGCGTCACCCCCAGCCCCGGCCCGTCGGGCACCAGGAAGTGCCCCTTCTCCACCACGAGCGCCCCGCCCACCACGTCCGCCGTGCGCACGAACGGCAGCTCGTCGCACGGCAAAGTCGCGTTCGGGATCGTGCACTGCACGTGGACGGAGTAGGCCGCCAGGACGCTCAGGCAGACCCCCCCCATCTGCACCCAGCAGGGCACGTTCGCGGCCTCCGCCACCGCCGCCGCCTTCTTGACCTGCTGCGCGCTCCCCCCTAAGTTCACGTAGTCCACGCACTCCGCCTTCATCGCCGCCAGGACGCCGGACGGCGCGCCCAGGTGCAGGGCCATCGGAATATGCGTCTTCTCCCGGAGCAGCCGGTACCAGTCCAGGTTCTCCTTCAGCACCGGGTCCTCGAACACAGACACCGTCCCGAACGGCTCCAGCTCCTTCGCCAGCCGCGCCGCCACGTGCGGCAGCTTGAACAGCGTGTTCGGGTCCACCCCCACCGTGTAGTCCGGCCCTGCGGCCTCCCGCATCAGCCGCACCGTCTCCACGATGTCCCACGGCCGGGCCTTCAGCTTGTGGTTCTGGAACCCCAGCCTCGCCCCCCGCGCCGCCTCCGCCGCCGTCTCCGCCGGCTCCATGTGGCACGACCAGTAGGAGACCGGAATCCGGTCCCTCACCTTCGCCCCGAAGAACCGGTGGACCGGAACCCCGTAGGCCTTCCCTGCGATGTCCAGCAGCGCGCACTGGAAAGGACTCGGCTCCTCAAACGGCGAGAGCGTTAGCGGGTCCTTCCCCGCGTAGGACATCGCCTTCTGCTCCAGCGAGGCCCGCGTCCCCTGGCACTCCCCGATGCCCTCCAGCCCCTCGTCCGTCCGCATCCGGCAGATCGTGATGTCGTAAATCTTCGGAAAGTACTTGGCGATGGGCGGGATCAGCGGAACCTCGACCTCGTAGAGCTCGACCTGAGTGATCTTCATAGACGCCTCCAATCGTTCACCACGGAGAACACAGGGAACAAAATTTGGAGGCAAGGTACATCCGGGCCTCGCCGGTGTCAACAGGATTCTGTAGGGGCGTATCGCGATACGCCCCTACATTTATGTGGCGGGACGGTTCTGGATTGATTATCCTTTTCTCTCCGCGATCTCTGTGGTCTCTGCGGTAAATCGTTTTTTCAGGAGGACCCCCATGTCATCCCGCCCGAACATCATCCTCATCCACACCCACGACACCGGCCGGCGCCTCGGCTGTTACGGCGCTCCGGTCCCCACGCCCCACCTGTCGCGCCTCGCCCGCGAGGGGGCGCTGTTTCGCCGGGCCTTCTGCGCCTCCCCCGGCTGCTCCGCCAGCCGCGCCAGCATGCTCACCGGACAGATGCCCCACACCAACGGCGTGATCGGCCTGGTCCACCGGGGCTTCCGGATGCGCGACGTGCGGCGTCACCTCTCCCACCTCCTGCGCGACGCCGGCTATCACACGGCCCTCATCGGGTTCCAGCACGAAGTGCCCGCCGACCAGGTCGGGACCCTCGGTTACGATGAAGTCATCCCCAACGGAGACCTCCCCCGCCACAGCGTCGAGCGCTGCAGGGCCGCGGCGGACTGGCTCTCCCGCGCGAGCAACGAGCCCTTCTTCCTGAACGTCGGCCTGGTCGAGACCCACCGGCCCTTCAGCCCCCTGGAGTCCCCGGACGACGAGCGCTACGTCAACCCGTTGCCCTTCCTGCCCGACGACCCGGAGGTCCGCCGGGACGTGGCCGAACTCCACACCGCCGTCCGGCACGTGGACGACGGCGTCGGCCTCCTCCTGGACGCGATGGACCGGAGGGGCCTGACCGACCGGAGCATCGCCATCTTCACCACCGACCACGGCGTCCCCTTCCCCCGCGCCAAGGCCACCCTCTTCGACGCCGGCATCGGAGTGGCCTTCCTGATGCGCGCCCCCCGGCTGTTCGCGGGCGGGCAGGTCGTGGACGCCCTGTTCAGCCAGGTAGACCTCCTGCCCACCCTCTTCGACTTCCTCAACCTCCCGGCCCCGCCGGACCTTCACGGCCTCAGCTTCGTCCCCCTGCTCACCGGCAAACCCGGCGTCATCCGCGACCAGGTCATCACCCAGCTCACCTACCACGCCGCCTACGACCCGGCCCGCGCCGTCCGCACGGCCCGGCACAAGTACATCCGCTACTTTGAGGACCGCCCCCGGTGGGTCCTCCCGAACGTGGACGGCAGCCCCACCAAGACCCACCTCATGGGCCTGGGCCTCCCCATCGGCGAGCGACCGCGCGAGATGCTGTTCGACCTGACCGCCGACCCCTGCGAATTTGAAAACCTGATCGACAGCCCCCACTACACCGACGTCCTGGCGGACCTCCGCCGCCGGCTCGACGACTGGATGGAGCGCACGGACGACCCCATTCGACACGGCCCCATGCCCCCTCATCCCGGCGCAAAGATCACGCCCCACGACGCGATCAACCCATGACCCCTCCCCCAGACAGGAGATCCAGAACATGGCCTTCTCTCCCCCGACCCGCGAAACCGACCTCTCCTCCGGCGCCTGCATCGTCTCCCCTTCCTCCGAGCCTTACCGCGCCGCCGCAGACCGCCTGCGATCCACCCTGGAGAAAACCCTCCCCTCCCGCGTGGAGGTCCTGCCGGACGACACCGGCGAGGTCAGGGGCCGTCACGTCCTGGCCTTAGGCAATATGATGGACAGCGCCTTTTTGAAGACCCTCTACTTCCGCGCCTACGACCTGACCGACCGGGCCTGGCCCGGCCCCGGCGGCTGGGCCCTCCGCACCGCCCCCCACACCCTGAACCACGTCGGCCACGTCATCGTCGTGGGCGTGAGCCAGCCCGAAGACGCCCCGGCGGCCGCCGACGCCCTGGCCGAAACCCTCGCCTCCTCCGGCCCCCTCCTCCCCTTTCAGCACCGCGTCCGGCTCGGACAATGGGCCGACCTCTACGCCGGACCTGCTCAGGAGCGGCTCGAAAAAGGGGACGCGGCCCTGGAGGGGGAGTTCACCGGCGGGCCGGGGGACTGGACCTACATGTGGGCCGTCGCGGACCTCGGCATGCTCGCCGTCCAGACCGGCGACGAAGACCTGATGCGCATGTTCTGCCGCCAGATCCTCCTCTTCGCCCGGACGCGCTGGTTTGAGCGCCACCTCCCGGACCCGCCCCAGATCCACGGCTTCCTGAGGACCCTGCTCCTCCCCTTCACCCTCCTCGAAAACCATCCGGCCATCCCCCCCGACACCCGCGAGGAGGTCCTGACCGCCTTTCTCGGCATCTACCGCTCCACGGAGGGGGCCGGCAACCCCGGCTTCCTCGCCCAGGTGGGCATAGACCGGGTGCGACAGAACCACCAGACCATGTCCGCGCTGGACCTCTTCTACGGAGGCCGCTATTTCCACCAGGTCCACGGCCTGGCCGAGGGCCTGGCCTGGATGAAACTCGCCGAAATCTTCTTCGCCCCTCAGATGGCCTCCTCCAAGCCCGTCTGCGACACGCTCTCGCACGGCCATCAGTGGGCCTTCTCCCTGTTCAACACCGCGGACTTCGCGCTCGCCTCCGGCAGGATGGACTACTTCTCCAGCCCTTCCTTCCTGGACGCCGCAGACCGCGCCCTGATGGTCCACACCCACGCCGACCTGCGGGACGCGGAGACCTGCCTGAGGCCCCAGCAGTACTTCCTGATGGCCGCGGCCGCCACCGGGAACGACGAATACCTGCGGCTCTGCGACCTCGAAGACGAGGATGCCCTGGTCCGGCGGGCCGTGCGCGCCCCGTCCGAGCCCCTGCGCGCGTGGGTGACGGGCCGTCCGGCGAAGGCCCCCCTCCGTCTGGGGCGGGTGCGGGCCGCCCCCCTGGCCCGGCTGTTCTACGACTCTCTCGAAGGGTGGAGCTCCTTTGCGCCGCCCGGCGTGTACGTGCGGGACGTGCCGTTTGAGAAGACCTTCGACAAGGTCTTCTTCCGCTCCGGCTGGGAGGAACAGGACGACTACCTGCTCCTGGACGGCATCTCCGGCGGGTCCCACTCCTACCAGGACGGCAACTGCATCGTGCGCTACACGAGCCGGGGCAGGCCCTGGTTCGGGGGAAGGGTGGGGTTCGGGGTGGCATCCGTGCGGGAGCACGTGGGGGTGAGCGTGTCCGTGGACGGGGCCGGGCCGGGGTGCGAGTCCCGCTACGCCTCGCTGCGGTATCTCAAGGAAGGGGAGACACTCAGCGTGGCCGGGACCTCCACGGTCTATCCCGGCCAGGCGAACTGGCATCGCCACATCGTCCACCATCGGGACGGGTGGTTCCTGGTCCTCGACGAGGTCTGGGCCCTGCGGGAGGGGACGTTCCTGGTCGAAGGATGGTGGCACGTGCTGGGGGAGGTGGCCCTGTCGGACGGAGTCCTGCGTTCGGTCCAGGGCGACGCCCGGCTGACCATGCGGCACCTGGGCAGCGGGCATCAGGACCTGATCCCGGTGGTCCACGCCAGCGCAAAGGGGGGGATGCGGTGGGTGCAGCGCGGCCTGAAGCCCCTCCGTCCCGGAGAGGGAATCCGGTTTGCCACGCTGTTCTGGGCCGACGAGGTGGATCGTCCCCGCGAGTTGGCGCTGGTCCGGGAGGAGTCGGGCTACCGGGTGGAGAAAACAGGGGAAGGCGTGTCGGTCGCTCTGAGAGAAGGCGCAGCGTCCCCCGAGGTAGAAGTTAGCAGGGCTATCCTTCCGACCTCAGGCCAGATCGTCGATGCCTCGGATGCGGCTGCCTTCCGTATCTCATCAGGACGCGCGATGACCCCGGCGTGGAGCGGGTCGTGCGACGGCCCGGTGACGGCGCTGGGCGTCCTGGGCCAGGGGTGCTTTTCGGGAGACGAGAAGGGAGGGGTCAGAGCCTTTGACGAAAGGGGCCGGACGGTCTGGTCCGCATCTCTGTCAGGCGCGATCCGGGCCGTGGCGGCCCTGCCCGACGGAGGGGTCGTGGCCGGGGGAGACGCCGAAAAGGTCTGGCGTCTGGACGCGGCCGGGAAGGAGGTCTGGTCCTGCCAGCTGACGTGGCAGCCGATGGTCTGGGACTACTGGACGCTCAAGAACTGCATCGTGCTGAGCCTGGCCGTGGGAGACGTGGATGGGGACGGGAGGGAGGAGGTCCTGGCCGGGTGCGCGGACCGGCACATCTATGCGTTTGACGACCGGGGCCGCCTGCTGTGGCGGTCGGCCTGCCAGTGGGGTCCGCCCGCCTGCCTGGGCCTGGCCCGGCTGAAAGAGGGGAAAGGCCTGCAGGTCCTGGCCGGCCTGGCCGACCCTTCCATCCACGGTTGCGTCCGGGTCTACGACGCGGCCGGGGCCTGCGTGCAGACGCTGACCCGCCCGGACCTGATGAGCTGGGCCATCCCATCCTGGATGAAGGGCCTCCGGGTGGCGGACCTGGACGGGGACGGCTGGGCCGAGGTGATCGCCGGGGTGGACACCAACCACCGGCAGGTGGTCGTCTACCGGCGGGACGGACAGGTCCTGTGGGACGCGGACCTGGGGGGCGCGGCCCTGTGCGTGGAGGCGGCCGGGGGCCGGGTCTTTGCGGGCGCGGCCAACGGGTTCGTGCAATGCTTCGCCTCCGACGGTCGGCGGCAGTGGAGCCGGTTCCTGGCCCGGCCCGTGGTGGGGCTGGCGCCGGGGGAGAATGGCGGTTGCCTGGTCGCGCTCCGGGGAGGTCCAGCGGTCAGGCTGGACGGGGGGGGAGAGGTCCTGTCCTCCGGGAAAGAGACCCCCGGGGTGACCGCCGTGGCGCGGGGCCTGAGCAGCCTGTTTGTGGGAAGGAAAGACGGATCGGTGGAAGTTTACAAATGATGGGGTCAGACCCGCCGCAGGGGGAGAAACCCCTTGACGCCCCGCGAAAGGGCGGCTATATTGTGCGCGGCAATCAACTCCTGACCTTCAACCGGAGGTGCTCCCATGAAAGTGCGCGCCGCAGTGCTCTACGAGCCCAACAAACCGATGGTCATCGAAGACCTCACCCTTGAGGATCCCCATCCCGGCGAAGTCCTGGTGAAGATCGCCGCCACCGGCGCCTGTCACAGCGACTACCACATGATGGACGGCTCCTGGCACGATCCCCCTTATCCCCCGCTCCCGGTCGTGCTGGGCCACGAGGCCTCCGCCGTGGTCGAGGCCGTCGGCCCGAACGTCACCCTCGTCAAACCGGGCGACCACGCCATCCTCTCCTTCGCCCCTTACTGCGGGCGCTGCCGGTTCTGCGTCTCCGGCCAGCCCCACCTCTGCAGCGGCATGAACAGCCCCCCCGGCACCATGCCCGACGGCACCCGCCGGCTTCGAAAAGGGGGCCAGGAGATCAGCCACTTCGGGCGGATGTCCTCCTTCGCGGAGAAGGCCGTCGTGCACGAGTCGCAGGCCATCCCCATCCGCAAGGACATGCCCCTCGACCGCGCGGCCCTGATCGGCTGCGCGGCGACCACCGGCGTGGGCGCGGTCCTGAACACGGCGAAGGTCGAGCCGGGGGCCACGATGGCCGTGTTCGCCACCGGCGGCGTGGGCCTCAGCGTCATCCAGGGCGGCGTCCTGGCCAGCGCGAGCCAGATCATCGCCGTCGACCTCCTGGACAACAAGCTGGAGTACGCGCGGGAGGTGGGGGCCACGCACGTGATCAACGCCCGGCGCGAGGACCCGGTGGCCGCGATCCGGAAGCTGACCGACGGCCTGGGCGTGGACTACGCCTTCGACGCCATCGGCCTCCCCCAGGTCAGCCGGCAGGCCTACGACGCCGCGAGGCGGGGCGGGACGGCGGTCATCGTCGGCATGGCCCCGACGGGCGCGGAGATCCCCATCCCCGGCACGATACCGGGCGACGAGAAGACCGTCAAGGGCAGCTTCTACGGCTCCCCCCGCGTGTCGCTGGACTTCCCGCGCCTGATCGACTTCTACCTGCAGGGCAGGCTCAAGCTCGACCAGATCATCTCCCGCCGCTACCGCTTCGAGGAGATCAACGAGGCCTTCGCCGCCCTCGCGCGGGGCGACAACGCCAGGGGCGTGATCGTGATGGAGGGATAGAGGGAGGGGCTAACGGAGGAGACGACCCATGCGCATCACCGACGTGGAGACGTTCATCGTCGGCAACCCCTGGAAGAACTGGCTCTTCATCCGGCTCGGGACGGACGAAGGCATCCACGGCATCGCCGAGGCCACCCTGAACGCCTTCGCAAAGACCGTGGAGGCCTGCATCCACGAGCTGAAATCGCAGTTCATCGGCCTCGACCCGTTTCAGCCGGAGCTTATCTCGCGGCGGATGTTCCGGGACGTCTACTCCGACGGCGGCCAGATCCACAAGAACGCCGTGGCCTCCGTGGAGATCGCCTGCTGGGACATCATCGGCAAGAGCCTGAACGTCCCGGTCTACAAGCTGATGGGCGGACAGGTCAACCGCCGCGTGCGCGCCTACGCCAACGGCTGGTACCGGGGCCCCCGCACCCCGGAGAGCTTCCACGAGAAGGCTAAGGAGGTCGTGCGCCGGGGCTACACGGCCCTCAAGTTCGACCCCTTCGGCAGCGCCTACCAGGTCATGGACCTGAACGACGAATCCCTCTCCCTCGACATCGTCGCGGCGGTCCGGGACGCCGTCGGCCCAAAAGTCGACATCCTGGTGGAGGGCCACTGCCGCTTCAGCGCCTCCACTGCGCTCCGGATCGCCCGCAAGATCGAGAAGTACAACCCGACCTGGTTCGAGGAGCCCACCCCGCACCACAAGATCGACGCCATCGTGGAGGTCGCCCGGCACAGCCCCGTGCCCATCGCCGCGGGCGAGAGCCTCCACACGAAGTACGAGTTCGCGGAGCTCCTCAAGCACGACGTCATCCACATCCTCCAGCCCGAGCCCCTCAACTGCGGCGGCCTGTTCGCCACCCGCCAGGTCTGCGACATGGCCGACGCCCACTATGGCGTCGTCGCCCCCCACAACGCCCAGGGGCCGGTCTGCTCGGCCTGCTGCGTTCAGATCGCAGCCTGCGCCCCCAACTTCTTCATCCAGGAGTTCTTCGACGAGTTCAACGTCGAGTGGGAGCGCCGCCTGGTCACGAACCCCATCGAGGTGAAGGACGGCTACATCGAGATCCCGGACCGCCCCGGCCTCGGCGTGGACCTGAACCTGGACGAAGTCCGCAGACACCCCTACCACCCCGGCCACTTCCTGCCGTTGTTCAAGGACGGATGGGAGATGCGGGAGTCCACCGCTCAATAGGGGATTCCGGATGACTCTGACTTCTGTAAATGCCTTGACGCAACCAATGCAGGTATGCGATGCGCCGTTGTCTTGATGGAGGTCATCCATGAACCAGAGCGATCCGATCAAGAAGGCGCTGGAATTGCCCGGTGGCGCACGATTCTATCGGTGTGCCCTCCAGGTGAACTCATTCCGCTACCTCAAGCAGTTTAAAAAGACGGTTTCTTTCAGCGATGAAATGCGTTATAACGCAGCCGTCGTGCAGGCGTGCCTTGAAAATGGGATAGAGATTCTCGCTGTAACGGACCACTACCGTGTACAGACAGCGGTGGGGTTATGGAAATCTGCGCAGGAAGCGGGGATTTACGTCTTTCCTGGCTTTGAGGCTGTTACAAAAGACGGCGTTCATCTTCTCTGTCTATTCGACGTCGACAGGGATGTCAATTCTCTTGAACGTGTGATCGGTCAATGTGGCATCCACGAAGACACGGCCGATTCGCCGATAGGTCAACTCGACGTCGAGGAATTTTTGACAGCAGCGCAGACGTGGGGAGCCGTCTGTATCGCCGCCCATGTCGCTTCAGACAGCGGGCTCTTGGCGAAGCTCAGCGGTCAGTCAGGTATCAAGGTTTGGAAGATGCCCCATCTGCTTGCCTGTTCCCTGCCCGGTCCGGTGAGTGATGCCCCGGCCAAGATCCGTGAGATCCTTGAGAACAGGAACCCGGATTATCGGCGCCATCGACCGATTGCGATTCTCAACGCCCAGGATGTGGATAGCCCAGAAGGTCTGGCCAAATCCGGCGCATCGTGCTGGATCAAGATGTCTGAGGTCTCAGTCGAGGGTCTCCGTCAGGCGTTTCTTGATCCTGACTCCCGTATCCGTCTTTCCAGTGATCCCCACCCTGAAGAACACGCGGAGTTCGTGGCCATGGCCTGGCAGGGCGGTTTCCTGGACGGTGAAGGAATTCACTTTAACGAAAATCTGAATGTGCTCATCGGTGGCCGGGGCACGGGCAAATCAACGGTTGTGGAGAGCCTGCGCTACGCCCTCGATCTTGAGCCCCTTGGAGAGGAAGCCCGAACCGCTCACGAGGGGATCGTTCAACACGTTTTGAAGAGCGGCACTAAAATCTCATTGTTTGTTCGTTCTTATCGTCCGACGAAACGCGAGTACCTGATCGAACGAACGGTTCCAAACCCGCCGATTGTCCGGGAGGAGACAGGCAGAGTACTTAACCTGACCCCAGCGGATGTAATGCCAAGAATAGAGGTGTACGGGCAGCACGAAATCTCCGAGCTAACGAAGAGCAAAGAAAAACTTACGCGTCTCCTCGAACGGTTTGTCGAACGCGACCCGGCCCTCTTGCAGCGTAAAGTTGACCTCCAACGAGAGTTAGAGCGTTCACGGGGTCGCGTCCTCGATGTGCGAAACGAACTGAAACAGGTCGAGGAGCGCCTGGCCCATCTCCCGGCGTTGGAGGAGATGCTCCAGCGCTTCCAGGAGGCAGGGCTTGAGGAACGGCTCAAAGAAAAGAGTCTCCTGGTGCGGGAAGAGCGGATTCTTAAAACTACTCCTGAGCGTATTGCCCCCTTCCAGGAACTTCTGGATCAGATGCGCCGGGAGCTCCCTATCGACCGGACTTTCCTCTCATCCAAGGCGTTGGAGGGGCTTCCCGGCAAGGATATCCTCGCAGAAATGGATGTTGCGATGGAGCGTCTGAGCAAGGAGGTAGAGAGTATCGCAGACAGGATGGCCCAGGTCCTTGGGCAAGCAGAACAGGATTTGGATGCCGTCGCGAAACGCTGGGAGGAGCGAAGGAAGGCCGTCCAGGACGAATACGAGCGGATTCTTCGCGAACTCCAGAGGTCAAAGGTGGATGGGGCGGAGTTCATCCGTCTGCGCCAACAGATCGAGGAGCTTCGTCCTCTCCGGGAACGCCAGGCCGCCCTCCAACGTGATCTAAAAGAACACGAAGGCCATCGCCGAAACCTCTTGGCTGAGTGGGAAGATGTAAAGGCCGAAGAATTCCGAGAGTTAGAGCGTGCGGCGAAGAAGGTAAGTAAGAAACTCGACGGGCGGGTTTGGGTACAGGTGGCCTTCGCTGGCAATCGCGATCCCCTCTTCAACTTGCTCCGCGAGCAGATCGGGGGTCGTCTCGCTGAAACCGTCGATGTGCTTAAACAGCGTGACAACATATCGCTCAAAGAATTTGCTGACGCCTGTCGGGCCGGTCGGGACCATCTTGTACAGAAGTTTGATATCCCCTCGACCCAGGCCGACCGGATCGCGCAGGCATCTCCCGACGTGTTCATGCAGGTGGAGGAGTTATACCTCTCTCCGACAACAACCGTTAAACTGAATGTCGCCCCGGAAAGGCAAGCCTCTATCTGGAAGGATCTCGACGAACTCTCTACCGGGCAGAAAGCCACAGCGGTCCTGTTGCTTTTGCTGCTGGAGTCCGACGCGCCGCTTGTCGTGGACCAGCCGGAGGACGACCTTGACAATCGTTTTATCACCGAAGGAATCGTGCCCAAGATGCGGGAGGAGAAACGCCGGCGGCAGTTCGTTTTTGCCACTCACAACGCCAACATTCCGGTCCTGGGCGACGCGGAACTGATCGTCGGCCTCCGGGCCTCCGGTGAGGCGGGGCAGGAAGGGCACGCAGAGATGCCCGCTGAACACATGGGTTCCATCGATGGCCGCCCGGTCCGGGAGCTGGTGGAAGAACTCCTGGAAGGGGGTAAGGATGCCTTTGAGATGCGGAGGCTCAAATACGGCTTTTGAGGCGCGATATGTTAAAGACCGAATTGATGGAACTGATACGAAACGGTGAGAACTCCGGTGTGGAGTTCAAGCGGGACGACGTCCACCCGGATAGCCTGGCGAAAGAAATTGCAGCGCTCCTCAATCTTGAAGGGGGATACATCCTCCTCGGGGTGGAGGACAACGGGACCGTGACCGGCCTTACTCGTGCCCCCAGGCAGGCAGAGGAGTGGGTCATGAACGTGTGTCGGAATAACATTCAACCGGCCATCATCCCTTACTGGGAAACGATTCCATGGGAGAATTCAAAGGTTGTAGGCGTGATCTCGCTTCCTGCTGACAGCCCGGACAAGCCTTATAAGGCCAAGCATGGCCCGGCATGGTCGACCTTTGTCCGCGTCGGCAGCACCTCAAGAGATGCCACTCGTGAGCAGGAGGCCCGGTTGTACCAGGCATCCGGCCTGGTGCGGTACGATGTAAAGCCTGTTCCCGGAACCACTCTAAACGACCTGGACCGTCGCCGACTGGAGAACTATTTCCGCGATATAAGGCAACAGGACTGCCCTCCGACAGAGGACGAGGAGGGCTGGAGGCGACTCCTCCTCAACACAGACTTGATGGTGGAAGATCGCGGCAGGGCGATCTCCACCGCAGGGGCCATCCTCCTTTTTGGTCGAAAGCCGAACCGCTTGCTGCCGCAGGCGGGCATCACGGCAACTGCCTATCCTGGGGCGGAAAAGGAGTATGCAACCCGAGAACGGCCGACGCTGAGAGGTCCCATCGTCCCGCTCAAATCGACAACCGGCGAGGTGCTCGAAACCGGATTGGTCGAACAGGCCATGGATTTCGTCCGCCGCAACACCGCCGTCGAAGCCCGGATTGATGAGGGAGGGAGACGGCAGGATCGCTGGAAAGACTATCCCCTCGAAGCCATCCGCGAGGCCGTGGTGAACGCCGTTGCCCATCGCGACTACACGATTGCGGTGACAGACATCGAACTTTCCCTTTACAGTGACCGCCTGGAAGTGATCTCCCCTGGCCGTCTGCCCAATACCGTGACGGTCGAGAAGATGAAGTATGGCTACCGGGCGACGCGAAATGAGTTGATCAAAGAGATTCTCCGGGACTACCGTCACATCGAGGCTACAGGCCTGGGCGTCCCGCGCAAGATCATCCGGGGGATGCGCGAACACAACGGCACAGACCCCGATCTGATCGAGGAGGAAGACCGTTTCACCGTACGGCTCTGGAAGGAGCGGCGAGAACCGTGATCTTAAAAGCGTGCAAACGTTTCACCAAAGTAGACCGGCGCCAGCAGGATGTTCATACGGCGCTGGCAGAAGCTCGTAGCGCATGGGGAACTGAAAAATCCCTGGAAGAAATCGACCGAGATCAGCGCCCGGCGAAAAGCGGACTGGCCGATTGATGGGACAGATGGGAAATAAGAGAGTCCGCCGCTAAACAAAGGGGGCCGGATGACTCTGATAGAATTCCTGAAGGCCAAATGGACGATCTTTGGTCTCGATGCGCCTATTTTTACGTGGTTGGCTGCGGCAGGGCTATTGATCGGGACGCTCTGCGCACTGAGCTGGCTCTGGTGGCTGGTCCGCAGAGAGCAGCAAATACACTCCAGCGTTACGAACCGACTCAAAGCCCTCCATTCTGAGCGCGTGGTAAGGCCGGGGGAAGGGCTATCAGGATCAACCTATGATGCTGTCGTTCAGATTTTTTTAGGAACTCCGCCTCTTTTATCTGCGTGGCGTGGCTTCAATTCTCAGATGGTGCCCCGACGCATTCCCACTGGCGAAGAACACTTTTATGCCTCAGAGAGTGCGGAAAGCGCGTTCAGTGACGCCGTTGTGATCGATTCCCGGTTGAACCGGAGTTTCTTTATTGCCATTCCAGGAGTCGTCACCGGGAGTGGTCTTCTTTTCACGTTTTTGGCTATCCTGGTCGCTCTGCTGGATGTAAAACTCGTAAACAATCGAGTTCAGGGTCTCGAACTCCTGATCCAAGGGCTCTCAGGAAAGTTTGTGTCATCTATCTCGGGCCTCGGAGCCGCAACCTTCTTTCTTCTTTCTGAAAAACCTCTCCTGCACCGTCTTACTATCAGCCGACAAGCCCTCGTATCGGCTATTGACGACCTGATTCCGCGCCTTTCTCCCGCTCAACTTCTCGCAGACATCCATCGCGACATTGCCGAGCAGTCCAACGCTTTTCGGCTCTTCAATGCTGATCTCTCCACAAAGTTGCGGCGGGGATTCAGCGAGAGCATGGGACCCACCATTGAGCGAATGGTCAGAGCGGTCGATGATCTCAACCAGTTGCTGAGGGCTGCCGAAGCCCAGAGACAGGACGCTTTGACAAGCTCCATTGCAACATTGCTTCGGAACTTTGAACAAATCATAGGGCCTACCCTTGATCGAATGTCCAGCACAGTCGAGGATATCCGTCACCTGCTTCAAACCGCTGATGCACAGAGTCAGGATGCGATCACGGGCTCCATTGAATCGCTGCTTCAAAATCTGGAACGATCCATGGCTGCTTCGCTCGAACAGATGAGCGGCAGGTTCTCCGAGTCGCTTTCAGGGTCTGCCATGCAACAGTTTGACAGGGTGGCCGAATCCTTGGGAGGCACGGCGCGGCTTCTCGAAGGGATGAATGTACAGTTCCAGACGACGCAATCGGCCCTGAATGAACTCATTAACTTTGCGAGGAACTCGACCGCCGATCAGATGGCCCTCGGAAGGACCCAAGTTGAAGAACTGACTGCGGTCCTTCGTGGATTGATGACTCAGATTCACGAGACAGCGGGGTCATCGGTCAATCAAATGGCGGCCACGCTCACTACCGTTGTGCACGATCTCTCCACAAAAGTCACTGAACTTGGGGAAAAAATGAGCAGCAGTATGTTGGAAAGCGCGGAGTTAGCGACAGACACGGCGGGTACAGTTATCGAAAATGCAAAAAACTGGTCCTCTCAGAACGCCGAACAACTCACGCAACTGCTGGAGCGACACGAGGGTCACCTTGGCCGAATAGAGGATATCCGGACTACGCTTGATACCACCCTCGCCCGGTTCAAGGAGGCGCTCGGTCAATACACGACCGTGACGACCAATCTCAAGGAGATTTCGGCACAGGTGAGTGCCCTTGCTACCTCAGCGGCGGGGGTCACCAGAACCATGCAGAGTACCCAGGAAGCTATTCAGCGCGTGGCCGGATCGACCGCACAACAGGTGGACCGGCTTGCCGAGGCGCACCACCGACAGGAGGAAACGTGGCAGCAGGTCTATTCCAACATGCGGCAGTATGAACAGGTTTTTAGCCGAGTAGAGGAATCCACGGGAAGGCTACTCGGACAGATCAACGAGCACCTGAACAACTACACAGCGACATCCAGGCAGGGGTTTGAAGATTTGACTAGGGTTGCAAATGAGCACTTCCGAAACGCTACGGAGCGTCTTGGAGCGTCTGTCCAGGAATTGCAGGAATATCTGGACGATCTGAACGAAACGCTTGAAAGAACCCGATCAGGGAGAGGCAACAGTGGCGGCAGATCATAGCAGCGCGGGTCTCTCAAGTTCGCTCACGGATTTGATGACCTCTCTCGCGGTCATTTTCATCCTGCTCCTCGTCGCGTCCCTCAACAATGCTCAACAAGAGGGAGCAGAGACACGGACGGAGATCCGCGAAGAACTCAAGCGTGCGCTCAACCAATACACAAAACTGGAGGTGAGTGATGACCCCAAAGACCCATTGGGACTTGTTGTGTTGATACCTGAAGAACTCCTACAGTTCGAAAAAAACAAGGACGAGGTACCACTGAAGGGCAAAGATTTTCTCAAGAAATTTGTGCCCATCCTGTCGAGCACGGTATGTGGAGACCGTTTTGAAAAAATGATTCATTCCGTCGTTGTTGAGGGACATACGGATTCTGATGGGGACGATGAACTCAACCTCAAATTGAGCCAAAGTCGCTCCATGTCGGTGATCAGGTTGAGTCTGGAAGTCCTGCGTGATCCCGGCCTTCATCAACTTTATCTTCCTTTTCTGAATCTCATCTCAGCCAGCGGGCGCGGAGAACTCGACCTGATCCACGACAAGTCGGGCAGCGAAGACATGCCTCGAAGCCGGAGAGTGGTTTTCAAAATTCGGGTTCGTTCCCTGGAACAACGACCGTTGGGAGAAGCGTTGGGAGGGATGATGTCGGTCGAAGCCTCGAGGAAACCATGAATTCCAAAGTAGCCCAAGAGTCAAATGCTACACTTTTAGACGCTCTTCGAGGTCTTGAGGCTGCCACACGTCTCTTTATTCAAGATACCAATCAACATTTACCCAAGCCTGAGACTCTACTCACAGACCTTGAGAAAACGATCAATGGGCTTGGTCTGAAACCAGCCTCAAACCCAAAACCTCGTCCCGATTACGTTCAACAATGGCATGAATATCTGGCGGGTCAGCAGCAGAATCTTGAACACCGCACAGTTCGTTACCTGTGCTCGGAACCTGACATTGCAACGAACGAACAGTTCCAAGATTATCTGGATCAGGAAGACGTAAGCCTTTCCGCCCGTTCGCTTCAGTGGCTAGTCAGGTCTTGTCATAACCGTTGGTCCTCAGAATTTGCAACCTCTTCTATTATTGGACGTATACGACGCCGGTTAGAGCGCTATGATGGTCAGGATCGTCTCTTAACCAAGTGGCGAGATAATTCACAGATTATTCTGGGTCAGCATGGGCCTGAAAGGTTCGCCTCTCGAATGATCGAAAACCGTCAACCTATCAAAGCTTACACGGAGGCATGGAAAATCGAGGAGCAGTCTGCGTATTTTCAGGAGGTCGTCCGAATGGCTTCCGGATTCTGCCGGGATCAAGTGCGCTCAGATGCCGCTCTGGGTCAATACTTTCTCTCTGAACTTCTCTCTTGGCATGGATGGGCGTTAGAAAAATTCAAGCATGAAATTGGCGAAACAGTCCTTTCATCGGCGACGGAAAGGCAGGATTTCAAGGAAGACCTCCAGCGATTCGTGCTTGGCGATGATCGACTCCGGGATCCGCGATTACCTCGAAATCGTACAAATTGGTTAGGTGTTCCAGAAAACGCATGTCTCCGATTTATGCAGTGGTTAGAGAGAGAATATATCGAATTCTTTTTTGAACATGCCTTGCCACCGGGACACGACCCACACGGTCGGAAACCCTTCTGGCTTCGTTACGTAAATCAAGTACGTATGTCACGACCTCTGCTCAGTACTGATGACGAATATCGGCTACAAAGACAGATCAGAGAAAAAAGCCTTCTTTTTGGGCGCATCACAAAGACAACGAGTGCTTTCTTGCTTGATTTTGGACCGATCCTGGTTATTGAGTTTAGCAAGACTGGAAATGCATGTTTCGTTTATGAGAAACAAGCTTCCGATGAACTCATACCTGATTTCTGGTCGATACGTCGATTTATCTTCGAAAGGCTTAAACAAGAAAGGGCCTGTGTCGCAAGAATCGTACACAGGCCAGGATGGCAGGAAGAGATGCGAAGAGTTTTAGCACGCTATGGGATTCGCCAGGGTTAGGAGAGAGGCTCAATGAATCAACCCGTGCAAACCTGGCTGTTGTCTGAACCTGCCGATGGTCTGAGCCTATTGGCTGAAACTGATGGCGTCTATCTGCGAAGTGGAGGCGCAGACCTGAGCGATCCCCGCAACTTGCGATCCCATACACCAAAGACCCGACTTGTCCGCCTGCTGCCCACTGTCATTCCTCAGCTTATCGAACTCGGCCTGGCCGTCGTAGAGAACGGGGACATCAAGATTCCTTACCAGGATTTTGCTGAACTTGAGAAGCAGGGGATAGACGCCTTTGACGGCATCGTCCCCTATGCTCCATTCACGCTTGAACTCGAATCAAGCGGGGCGCTTGGAAGAGAAGATTTCAGATATTTTCACCGTTTTCACCTCGGCACTCAGGTTGTGCATCCGGAGCGACTCGGTTGCTTTGTCAAAAGGAGAGAGACGGTCTATCGCCTCGATGCGCAAACCTTCTCGCTGGTAGAGGCCATTGAGGGCTTTAATGCTCTGTCGCCTGGGGCAAAAGCGGGTCCTGACGCTTTCATCAACTTTGCCAAGATGAAGGGGCTTGCCGAAGGCATCGGGGCACAACTCGACCGATATCTGACCCAGGAACGAGTCCTTGTTCCGTCTCGCGTTGGGCTTGATCTGGTCGTGGAAGATGCGGGACGGATTTCGTTTGCGCCAAAAATTGACGGGGTTCCCTCTGCGGCCATGCGGCAGGCGTTCTTTGCCCTGGATGATGTCGATTCGGTCTATTCTCTCGACAGTCTGGATGGTGGGCGCGTGCGGGTCGTGTTGGACGAGACACAACGAGAGGTACTCCGCCGGATGCAGAGGGTCCGGCATCTGAGCGGGGCTGAACGGACGGAGGTACTCCGAAATCCTCAAGCCATTTTTGATGGCGTAGCGGGGGGGATCGACATTGACGCGGAAACCTTCGGGCCTCGTGTAAGAGGGATCGGAGATTTTCCATTCGTCGCTCAGCCCTACCTTCAACGGAGCGGAACCGGCATTTTTGACGGTTCGGAAGGGCAGGGTCATCCCGAAAGAGGGAAGTTCTCAGCGGGGCTTAAATGCCGCTATGCGGATGGCAGCACCGAGGATATGGGATTCACTTCTCGTGAACAGATTCTCAAATTGCAGCGGGAGGCCAGAATTGCACGATTGAGCGGGCAGGGAACCATTGATTTCGCTGGTAAGTCAATCCTGGTTGAAGAGTCTTTCGTTCGGGCGCTGGATGAGTTGGTGGATCGCGTGACACCTCGCAGAATGAGAGGGCCTGATGAGGAGCCTTCGCCTCGGCGCTACCTTCTCATCTATACGAATGAGAATGAACTTGAATACGAAGAATCTTATCAAGGAGAAGGCGGAGAGGCCGGCCTTGAACTCCCGATATCCTTAAAAGCTCAGATGCTCAAAGATCACCAGCGGGCCGGTGTCGCGTGGCTTCAAAGGAATTTCCGCCTGAATCGCCGGGGCTGCCTTCTGGCCGATGACATGGGGCTTGGGAAGACTCTTCAGGTGTTGACCTTTCTGGCCTGGCTTATCGAAAAGGGAGAGTTATCGCGTGAGAGTGCAGATCCTAAAGCCGCCCCCTGGAATCCCGTCCTGATCGTTGCTCCGGTCATTTTGTTGGAGAATGAAACCTGGCTTAACGATATGCGGACGTTCTTTGAGGCAGATGGGGATATTTTTCGGCCCTGGCTGACGCTTCACGGTTCAGAACTTCAAAGGATGAGGCGAAGTGACGTTGAGGGAAGGGAAACGATCATCGGTGAGGCCGTGCTCGATCTGGAGCGGTTCCGTCAATATCGGGTTGTCCTGACGAACTACGAGACCGTCACCAACTATCAGCACTCTTTTGCGCGCATGAAAGAACGCTGGACGGTTGTTGTCACCGACGAGGCGCAGGAGTATAAGACCCCGAACACAAAAATCTCGCACGCGCTGAAAAGTCTGTCCCCCCGGTTCCGTGTCGCGTGTACCGGGACACCAGTAGAGACACGCCTTCTGGATGTCTGGAATATCTTCGATTTCCTTCAGCCCGGTCACCTTCGGAGCGCGGCTGAATTTTCGGAAGCGTACGAAAACCCTGTTGAAGAATCTCCGGAAAGAAGTTCGGAAGCCCTCGCTCAACTCAAGGATCGGCTGCATATCCATCAGCCCCAAGCCTTTGTTTTGAGGAGGGATAAAGCTGAACTTCCGGGCCTGCCGGTCAAACATGAGCACCGGCTTATGTGCGATCTCTCAAGCGAACAGCGCGAATGGCATCTCGATCTGGTCAGCCGGGCGCGGGCAGGCGGTGAAGGGAACCATCCTCTGGCGCTTATCCATCGTCTTATGTATCTCTACCAGCACCCGGCGCTTGTGCCGCGCTATGAGCCGTTGGAAGCAAAAGAAGCCCTCAACCAATGTCCCAAACTCGCGAAAGTGCTGGACTGTCTTCGCCATATACGAGACAGAGGCCAAAAGGCCCTTATCTTCACTCGCAGCCTCGACATGCAGCAACTCCTGGCTGCGGTAATCGGCTCTGAGTTTGATCTCGAAGTCGATATCATCAACGGCGCAACGAGTCGACGGGGGGATACCAGAAGCGCCAGCCGAACTCGAAAAGCGATTGTCAGTCGTTTTCGGGAGAGTTCCGGGTTCAACGTGCTTGTGCTATCCCCCGACGTCGCAGGCATCGGGCTTACCCTGGTGGAGGCGAATCACGTCATCCATTATGGTCGCTGGTGGAATCCGGCCAAGGAGTCACAGGCGACGGATCGCGTCTACCGGATCGGCCAAACGAAGGATGTCCACGTCTATTACCCAATTGCCAAAGACCCTCAAGGTCTCTTTGAAACCTTCGACGAAAAACTCGACAAACTGATCAAGCGTCGTCAAGCCCTCGCCGCTGAATTCCTCGCACCTATGCCAGACGAAGAGAAGTTAGGACGAGCTTTTCAAACGGAGATTTTGGGGACGGAAGGAATCCCGGACACTCAGAGAGACGTTCGCATGGTATCCGGAGGAGACCTTCGCCGTATGACGTGGGACCGTTTTGAGGCTTTGATTGCAGTTCTTGAGGAAAAAGGGGGGGCGCAGGTTCTCTTGACGCCACGCGCCGGGGATGGAGGGATCGACGTTGTCGCCATCCAGGGGCGAGAGATTCGACTGATTCAGTGCAAGCATACGTTGTGGGACGGGACGGTTGATGCGGAAGTTATCTCCGAGATGATCCAGGCTTTTGACGGTTACCGCGCCCGCTACTTGAGATCAACGAGGCAAAGATTTGTTCTTCGTCCGGTCCTTGTAACCAACGGGTGTTTTACCGCCAGGGCGCGGGCAGAAGCCGGGACGAGAGACATCCGGCTTGTAGATAATGTCCATCTCTGCCAACAGCTTGAAACGATCTCCTGCACACTTGGCGATGTCGAAATGGTGGAAAGTCGGCGGCTTGCATCCATGCGCGATGTGCAAACAGCACTGGAGCATCTGAGGTAATTCCATAATATCAGTAAGTTCCAATGGCCCCTAATGCCCACGATTCAGGCGATTTTACCGTGAACCGTAGGAGGGCAGTGGAACGCGACCTCATGGGAGCGTTAGGTGGTGTGGAATCCTATGTGATCGCCCGTCGGTCTGATGCGACAGAATCGCCGGGCGGCCACAGAGGGCCGCCCCTACGCCAAGGGGTAAACCGACAGATTTTGGGCCATAAAGGCCAAGTGGAACTTACTGAATATCGAAGAAGGAAGCGTTTCCATGCCACGCACACCGGCGGTCAAGAAGGGCGCGGCCCTTCAGGCGGAGATTGCAAAGACGAGATTGAAGGAGGGGGAGGCCGCCCTCTGGTGGCTGGGGCAGGCCACCTTCTGCTTCAAGATCGGTGAATCCATCGTCTACTACGACCCCTTCTACCGCGACGAGGGCCAGAAACCCGACACGCTTCAGGAGATGCCCCTCCGGCCCCGAGAGATGACCGGCGCGACCCTGATCTGCTGCAGCCACGACCACCTCGACCACACCGACCCCCTCACCCTCCCCGGCGCGGCAAAGGCGTCCCCTCAGGCCGCCATCCTGCTCCCCTCCCTGGCGCGGGACGTGGCCCGGAAGGCCGGGGTCCCGGCCAGGCGGATGCGCGTCATGCGCGGGGACGACGCCTGCACCGCCCACGGCCTCCACGTCACCGCCCTCCCCTCCGCGCACATGGGCCTGGAGCACGACCCGAAGACCGGCCACCGCTACCTGGGCTACGTCTTCCAGGGGAACGGCGTGGCACTCTACCACCCCGGCGACACGCAGCCCTACGCCGGGTGGCGGGAGCGCGTGGACCGCTTCCCCCTCGACGTCGCCCTCCTCCCCATCAACGGCAACGACAACCTCTTCTACCCCCAGGCCGTCTACTTCTGCGCCAACCATCGCCCCCGCGTGGCCATCCCCATCCACTACGGGATGTTCGCCGGAAACACCGAGGACCCGAAGAAATTCACCGGCCTCCTGGCGAAGAACGTGCCCGATCAGCAGGTGAAGGTGTTGCGGGTCGGGGAACGCTACGTGTATCGAAAACAGTAAGGGTGACCAGGGCAGGGGCCAGTGGCGTGGAACGCGACCACATGGGAGCGTTTGGCGGGGTGGATCGTTGCAGCGGCAGGTGGTGCGGCCGGTCGCCCCTGCAATCGGCTATCCGCGCCCCGGAAACGTCAACTCCGCGACCCCCGACTTGTCCATCTCCCCTTTCCCGACCTGGATCATCCGGTCGTACTGCTTCTTGGTGGCCTCGGCCAGCGGCAGGTTGAGACCGGCGGCCTTCGCCAGCGCAAGCGCGATGCCGGAGTCCTTCGACGCGTGGGCCGCCGAGAAGTAGCACTCGTGGTCCCGGTTCTGCATGTCCACCCCGTCCGTCTCCAGCACGCGGGAGTTCGCCCCGGTCTGCGCGAACACCTCCCGCAGCATCGCCAGGTCCAGCCCCAGCGCGGCCCCCAACCCCAGCCCCTCCGCCAGGCCCGCCGTGTTGATATTCATCACCATGTTCACCAGGGCCTTCACCTGCGCCGCCCTCCCGGCCTCCCCCACGTAGCGCAGGTCCTTGCTCATCGCCTGCAAGACCGGCCTCGCCTGCTCAAACGCCGCCCTCTTCCCGCCGCACATGAGGTAAAGAGTCCCCTGCCGCGCCTGCGTGATGCTGCTGGCCATGCAGCCTTCGAGGCTCTGCGCGCCGGCCCTCTCTGCCAGCGCCTCCACCTCCACGTGCGTCTGGGGCGTGATCGTGGCGCAGTTGATGAACAGCCTGCCCTTTGCGTCCTGGAGCAGACTGTCCCCCTTCTCCGCGAAGATCTTCCGCATGGCAGCGTCGTCCGTCACCACCGTGATGATCGTGTCCGCAGCCTGAGTCACCCCCGCGAGCGTGCCGGGCGCCTGCGCCCCCAGCTCCGTGGCCACGGCCTTCGCCGCGTCCGAGCGGACGTCATAGACCGCCGTGACGGAAAACCCCACCTCCTTCAGGCGACGCGCGATGTTGGACCCCATCCGGCCCACGCCCACGACGCCGATTTTATAATCTGAGTTTGCCATGGCATACTCCTTGAAAAGCGGTGATAAGCTGTTTTCGCCCTTCGCCTTTCACCCTTCGCCTTTTACTGTCTATACACCTCGGCCACGCGCGCTGCGATCCCATCCCAGTCCAGCGCCCTGGCCCGCGCAAACGCCGCTCGTCCGGCGGCCTTCAGGTCCCGCCTCCGAACCTCCACAAGCGCACGTTCCAGCCCGGTCGCGTCTTCGGGGCTATACAACACCCCCATCGTGTCGTCCGCCAGTTCCGGCAGACAGCCGAGCCGGGGCAGGATCACGGGTTTCCCGAACGACATGGCCGTGATGGCCGACCCCGAGGTGAGCACGTCTACGAAGGGGAGGACGACGACGTCGGCGGCGTTCAGATAGACCTGAAACTCGTCGTTCGGGAAAAAGGAGGAGGTAAATACCCTGATCCGCTCATCCTGCCCCACCCTCCGTTCAAGTTCTTTCCCGTAGGCGGGATTCAACCCCCATCTCGTCATCAGGACCAGCGCCGCATCTTCCTCCGCCACCCTGCGGAACGTCTCGATCAACCGCTCGATCCCCTTGTAGACCCTGGCATTCCCGAAAAAGAGATAGACGAAAGCCTCGTCTAAAACCCCGATCCTCCTCCGCGCCTCCTCGCGAGAGACCTCATTCTGGAACACGTCGATGAAGTGACCGTGCGGGATCACGTGGAGCGGCCCGGTCCTGTGGAATAACCTGCGCGCCAGGCCGGCGGCATACTCGCAGTGCGCGATCACCGCATCCGCCGTCTGACAGACCAGCAGCCGGGCCTGGTGGTCCACCTCCGGATGGGGGCGCTCGTGGGGGTAGAGGTTGTGCATCGTCCAGACGATGCGATACCCCAGCGCCCGCGCAAAGGTCAGGTTCTCCGCAAACCGG
>Ga0209399_10000305_pt1 | contig 30626 bp, 28 predicted proteins | sample OV2TP3_FD_184130 | JGI IMG/M metagenome (GOLD analysis project Ga0209399, IMG submission 184130) | Hot spring microbial communities from Beatty, Nevada to study Microbial Dark Matter (Phase II) - OV2 TP3 (SPAdes) (version 3) | ecosystem: Environmental > Aquatic > Thermal springs > Hot (42-90C) ... | reverse complement strand
GACCGAAACTCTTCTAACTTTTGGCGGACGGTTTTATAGGTAAGCATATCCAATGCTTACCCAAAAATCGCTTATTGCGCAACGACTCTAATGCCCTCGCAGAGGCCATCGTGGCTGTGGCGCGGCGCATCGGCGAAGGGCAGGTGGTCCTGACGGGGGGCTGCTTTCAGAACCGATACCTGACCGAGCGGACGGTGCGCCGTTTGAAGGACGAGGGTTTTCGGCCTTACTGGCACCAGCGCGTCCCGCCCAACGACGGGGGCATCGCTCTGGGACAGGCGGTCGCGGCAGCGCGCTCACTCCGCGACAGGGGCGGGGAAATAGACACCGTCCGAAGTTGATGAAGGGTCTCCTGTGACACCGATTTTAAGAGTGTGACGCACACGTCCCATCTCCTCCTCAAAACCCTCTTTCACACCCTCCCTTCCATTCCCCCTTTTATTTTCTAAGTATTTATTATTCAAATATTTGATTTCGAGTCGGGCAAAGAGGACGAACCGCTTTGTCCTCATGGCACAGGGGTTGCGTTTCTCAAAGGCAGGCGAGAGGCAACAGGCAACAGGCAACAGGCCCTCTCCCTCCCCCAAGCCAAGGGGAAAGGCCCTTGTTACCCCCTCCCTCTCCCGTACGTACGGGAGAGGGAGGGGGTATGGGGGTGGGTGAGGGCCGGGACTTCGATTTTGGGTCCCTTCACACGGAGCAACATCCATGTGCCTGGCCGTTCCCGGGAAGGTCGTGAGCGTCGAGGGGGAATCGGACCTGCTGCGGATGGGGAAGGTGGACTTCGGCGGGGTCCTGAAGGAGGTCTGCCTGGCTTACGCGCCCGAGGCGGGCGTGGGCGACTACGTGATCGTACACGCTGGGTTTGCGATCAGCACGCTCGATCAGGAGGCGGCCGGGCAGGTGTTTGAGTATCTGGGGCAAATGAACGCATCAGAAGAGACGGAAGGAGAGGCGGACGATGAACGGGAAGAACGGAAGGGCCTTCACGACCATAGACGCTAACGAGGCGGTGGCGCACGTGGCGTACCGCCTCAGCGAGGTGATCGCCATCTATCCGATCACCCCCTCGTCGACCATGGGGGAGTGGGCGGACGCGTGGATGTCGGAGGGGGCGCCGAACATATGGGGGAGCGTGCCGTCGGTGGTGGAGATGCAGAGCGAGGGGGGCGCGGCGGGGGCGGCTCACGGGGCGCTCCAGACGGGGGCGCTGACGACCACGTTCACGGCGTCGCAGGGGCTCCTGCTGATGATCCCGAACATGTACAAGATCGCCGGGGAACTGACGCCCACGGTGTTTCACATCGCGGCGCGCTCGCTGGCCGCGCAGGCGCTGTCCATCTTCGGGGACCACAGCGACGTGATGGCGGCGCGGACCACGGGGTTCGCCCTGCTCTGCTCGGCGTCCGTGCAGGAGGCGATGGACTTCGCGCTGATCGCGCAGGCGGCCACGCTGAAGGCGAGGGTGCCGTTCCTGCACTTCTTCGACGGGTTCCGGACCTCGCACGAGGTGTCCAAGATCGAGGTGTTGTCGGAGGACGATCTGCGCGCCATGATCGACGACCGGCTGGTGCTGGCGCACCGGGCGCGCAGCCTGTCGCCCGAACGCCCGGTGCTGCGGGGGACGGCGCAGAACCCGGACGTGTACTTCCAGGCGCGGGAGGCCGTGAACCCCTTTTACGCCGCCTGCCCGGACGAGGTGCAGAGGGCTATGGACCGGTTTGCGCAACGGATAGGGCGGCAGTACCGGTTGTTTGAATACCACGGCGCGCCGGACGCGGAGCGGGTGGTCGTGCTGATGGGGTCAGGGGCCGAGGCCGCGCACGAGACAGTGGACCATCTCAACGCGCGCGGGGAGCGCGTGGGCGTGCTCAAGGTGCGGCTCTACCGGCCGTTCGACGCGCAGCGGTTCGTGGAGGCCCTGCCGGGCACGGTGCGGGCGATGGCCGTGCTGGACCGCACGAAGGAGCCCGGCAGCGCGGGCGAGCCGCTCTATCTGGACTGCGTCACGGCGGTCCACGAGGGGCTGGAGGGCGAGTGGGGGGCGTTGGGCCGGCTCCCGAAGATCACGGGCGGGCGCTACGGGCTGTCGTCCAAGGAGTTCACGCCGGCCATGGTCAAGGGCGTCTTCGACAGCCTGGCGCAGGAGAGGCCGAAGAATCACTTCACGGTGGGCATCCGCGACGACGTGACGAACACCGACATCCCCTATGACCCGGAGTTCTCGACGGAGCCGGAGGACGTGGTCCGGGCGCTGTTCTACGGGCTGGGCGCGGACGGCACCGTAGGGGCCAACAAGAACTCCATCAAGATCATCGGCGAGGACACGGACAACTACGCACAGGGCTACTTCGTCTACGACTCCAAGAAGTCGGGGGCGATCACGGTCTCGCACCTCCGGTTCGGGCCGAGGCCGATCCGCTCCACCTATCTGGTGACGAGGGCCAACTTCGTGGCGTGCCACCAGCCGGTGTTCTTAGAGCGATACGACATGCTCCAGCACCTCGTGCCGGGGGGGACGTTCCTGCTGAACAGCCCCTACGGGCCGGAGGAGGTCTGGGGGCGCCTCCCGCGGCCGGCGCAGGAGCAGATCGTCTCGAAGGGGCTGAGGTTCTACGTCATCGACGCGTACAGGGTGGCGAAGGAGAGCGGCATGGGGGGGCGGATCAACACCACCATGCAGGTCTGCTTCTTCGCCGTCTCCGGGGTGCTGCCGAAGGACGAGGCCATCGTCGCGATCAAGACCTCCATCCGCAAGACCTACGGCCGGAAGGGGGAGGAGATCGTGCAGATGAACTTCAAGGCGGTGGATCAGGCCCTGGCGCACCTGTTCGAGGTGAAGGTCCCGGTGCGCGCGGAGGGGCGCGCGGAGATGCCGCCGCCGGTCTCCCCGGAGGCGCCCGCGTTCGTGCGGGACGTGCTGGGCGAGATCATCGCAGGCCGGGGGGACGACCTGTCGGTGAGCGCCCTGCCGGTGGACGGGACGTTCCCGACGGGCACGGCGCAGTGGGAGAAGCGGAACATTGCCCTGGAGATCCCGGTCTGGGACCCGGAGGTGTGCATCCAGTGCGGCAAGTGCGCGATGGTCTGCCCGCACGGGGTCATCCGGATCAAGGTCTATGACCCGCAGCACCTGGAGGGGGCGCCGGCGACGCTCAAGGCGTGCGAGGCCCGCGACCGGGAGTGGCAGGGGCTGAAGTACACGATCCAGGTCGCGCCGGAGGACTGCACGGGGTGCGGCATCTGCGTGGATGTCTGCCCGGCCAAGAACAAGTCCGAGACGCGGCTGAAGGCGATCAACATGCGGCCCCAGCCGCCGCTGCGGGGGCCGGAGCGGGAGAACTGGGAGTTCTTCCTGACCCTGCCGGAGCTGGACCGGCGCCGGATCAAGGAGGGCGCCATCCGGCAGCAGCAGGCGCAGCAGCCGCTGTTCGAGTTCTCCGGGGCGTGCGCGGGGTGCGGGGAGACGCCCTACCTCAAGCTGCTCACGCAGCTGTTCGGGGACCGCATGGTCGTGGCCAACGCCACGGGGTGCTCGTCGATCTACGGGGGCAACCTGCCCACCACGCCGTGGACGAAGAACGCGGAGGGGCGGGGGCCGGCCTGGTCCAACTCCCTGTTCGAGGACAACGCGGAGTTCGGGCTGGGGTTCCGGCTGTCCATCGACAAGCAGGGGACGTTTGCCGCCGAACTGCTCCAGAAGCTGGCCGGGGTCGTGGGGGAGGATCTGGCGGGGGCGATCCTGACCGCCGGGCAGAAGGACGAGGCGGACATCCATGAGCAGCGGGGGCGGGTGGCGGCGCTGAAGGAGAGGCTCAAGGGCGTGGACTCCCCGGAGGCCCGGCAGCTTTTGGGCGTGGCGGACATGCTGGTCAAGAAGAGCGTCTGGATCGTCGGCGGGGACGGCTGGGCCTACGACATCGGGTTCGGGGGCCTGGACCACGTCCTGGCCAGCGGGCGGAACGTCAATGTGCTGGTCCTGGACACGGAGGTCTACTCCAACACGGGCGGGCAGATGTCCAAGTCCACGCCGCGCGGGGCCGTGGCCAAGTTCGCGGAGGGGGGCAAGCCGGCCCCGAAGAAGGACCTGGGCCTGATCGCCATGACCTACGGGGACGTCTACGTGGCGCGCGTGGCCATGGGGGCCAGGGACGAGCAGACCCTCAGGGCGTTCCTGGAGGCCGAGGCCTACGACGGGCCTTCGCTGATCATCGCCTACAGCCACTGCATCGCGCACGGCATCAACATGACCACCGGCATGCAGAACCAGAAGGCGGCCGTGGAGTCCGGGCAGTGGCTGCTCTACCGCTACCACCCGGACCGGGCGAAGGCGGGGGAGAACCCGCTTCAGCTCGACTCGCGCGCCCCGAAGCTGCCGGTCGAACAATACCTGCGCATGGAGAACCGGTTCAAGATGCTGACCGTGAGCAAGCCGGAGGTGGCCAGGCAGTTGTGGAAGGAGGCGCAGCAGGACGCGGAGGCGCGCTGGAAACTGTATGAATACCTGGCCGCGCGCAAGATGGACACGGGGGACGGGAACGGGAAGGCGAATTGAAGGAGACCATCGCATGGACCTGACCACCACATACATGGGCATGACGCTGAAGAGCCCGCTGGTGCCTTCGGCGTCGCCGCTGTCCGACGAGATCGACAACCTCCGGCGCATGGAGGACGCGGGCGCGGCGGCCGTGGTGCTCTCCTCCCTGTTCGAGGAGCAGCTGCGGCAGGAGCGCATCGAGCTGCACCACCACCTGACGCACGGGACCGAGAGCTTCGCCGAATCGCTCACCTATTTTCCAGAGCCGAAGGAGTTCCACGTGGGGCCTGAGGGGTATCTGAACCACATCCGGAAGGCCAAGGAGGCCGTGGACATCCCGGTCATCGCCAGCCTGAACGGCTCCACGGTCGGGGGGTGGACGGATTTCGCCCGGCAGATCGAGCAGGCGGGGGCGGACGCGCTGGAGCTGAATGTCTACACCATCCCGACGGACGTGGAGATGTCGGGGGCGCAGGTCGAGCAGACCTACATCGACATCCTGATGGCGGTCAAGTCGGCCGTGAAGATACCGGTGGCGATCAAGCTAAGCCCGTTCTTCAGCAACATGGCGCACATGGCCCGGCTGCTGGACTACGCGGGGGCGGACGGCCTGGCGCTGTTCAACCGGTTCTATCAGCCGGACATCGACCTGGAGACGCTGGAGGTGCAGCCGGGCGTCATCCTGAGCACGCCGTTCGCGCTCCGGCTCCCCCTGACCTGGATCGGCATCCTCTACGGGCGCATCCAGGCGGACCTGGCCGCCACGGGCGGCATCCACCAGGCGCAGGATGTCCTGAAGATGCTGATGGCCGGCGCCAACGTGACCATGCTCTGCTCCGCGCTGTTGAAGTTCGGCATCTCCCATCTCCGCGTCGTGGAGGGGGGGCTGCGCGCGTGGATGGAGGAGCACGAGTACGAGTCGGTGCGACAGATGCGGGGGAGCGTCAGCCAGAAGCACTGCGCGGACCCCAGCGTCTTCGAGCGCGCTCAATACATGAAGGCCATCACGACCTACAGGCCGGGGTGAAACCCCACCGCAGAGATGCGGAGGATCGGAGAGCGCAAGAGGGGAACTCATTGACTTTGCTTTTTGCATTTTATACTTTGCATTTTAAGTAAATGGAGGTACGCTGAGGGCTGGCCGCTGGCCCTTTTCGACAAGGAGGATGCCATGTATTCCGGCGTGGAGCATTTTGCGATTGCGGCGAAGGACACGGCCAGGCTGGCCCACTGGTACCGGGACCTGCTGGGGTTCACCGTGGCCTATGACAACAAGAGGGAGCCGCCGACGTTCTTCGTGCGCCTGGGGGCGGGGAGCATGCTGGAGCTGGTCCCGGCGAGCGAGGCGGCCAGGCAGGGCCGGAAGACGAACGACCCCGGCCTGAGCCACTTCGCCCTCTCCGTGGGGAACTTCGAGGCGGCGCAGGCGGACCTGAGGGCGAAGGGGATCGAACTCCGGGACATCCGGGAGGCGAGCCGGGGGGTGAAGGTGGGCTATTTCGACGACCCGGAGGGGAACCTGGTGCAGGTCATCTATCGACCAGAACCGCTGTAGCCAAAATGCATGGATCTTTTCTGACAGCGACAATCGAGGCCCTGCGCGGCGCGACGCGCGTCCTGGCCGTCACCGGGGCAGGGATCTCGGCGGAGAGCGGGATTCCGACGTTCCGGGGCGAGGGGGGCGTCTGGGAGGATGGGGAGGGGCTGGTCTACGCCACGGCCGCCGGTCTGATGCGGGATCTGGAGGGGGCGTGGCGCTGGTTCGACGCGATGCGGCGGGTCGTCGGCCAGGCCCGGCCCAACCCGGCGCACGCGACGCTGGCGGCGATGGAGGCGGCGTACCCCGACTTCGTCCTGGTGACGCAGAACGTGGATGGTCTGCACGCGGCGGCGGGGAGCCGGAGGGTGATCGAGATCCACGGGAATCTCTATCGGATGCGCTGCCTGTGGGACCCGGGGCATTGCTGGGAGGACCGGACGTGTCCGCTGCGCAGGCTGCCTCCGGCGTGTCCCGTGTGCGGGGGGTCGGCACGGCCCGACGTGGTGCTGTTCGGGGAGGGCTACGGCCCGGAGGTGGAGGAGGCGGTTGGGTTTGCGGAGCAGGGGGTGGACGTGGCGCTGGTGGTCGGGACATCGGGCGCGGTGGGGGGGCCTCGCTGTCTGGTCGAGGCCGTGCGCGAGGCCGGGGCCTACGTCGTGGAGGTCAACGTGGCGCCGTCGGGCCTGAGCGACGTGGCGGACGACCTGATCCTGGGGAGGGCCGGGGACGCCCTGCCCGCGCTGTGGGCGGAGGTGCAGGGCGCAGGAGGGATGAAAAATGGCGAAGGTTGAGGCGGGGCTGTCGGTGGGTTCAGGGAAGTAGAGGGGATAACCGATGACCAATCGCGAGCGGATGATGAAGGTGGTCCGGCACGAGGTCCCCGACCGGGTGCCGATCAAGTTCCACACGCGCGGGGAGATTCAGCCGGCGCTGCTGAAACGCCTGGGCCTGTCGGGGCTGGAGGAGGCGCAGCGCTTCTTCGGGGCGGACGGATGGGGGGGCGTGGGGGTCGGGATTGACTTCCCCGGATACCGGGAGCGGTGCAACGGGCGTCTCGATGGGCACATGATGTTCGGGGGCCGGGACTACGTGTTCCACGACGAGCGGACGTTCGAGGACGCCTGGGGCACGGTCCGGCGGGTGGGGACGGACCGGAGGCTGGTGCAGTGGGTGGACGGGCCGCTGGCGCGCCTGGACGACCCGGACGACTACGACTGGCCCGGCCCGGCCCGCCTGCTCATCCCCGATGACCTGGCGGAGCGGGTGCGGAGGCAGCAGGCGCAGGGCCTGTGGGTGAGCGGGGGCGTGACGCAGCCGTTCAAGCTGGCCTGGGAGCTGCGGGGCCTGGAGAACTTCCTGGCCGACTACCTGGGCGATCCCGCGTTTGTGGAGAGGACCTACGACCACATCTACGAGATGGAGACGGCGATGGGGGTGGCCTTTGCCAGGGCGGGCGTGGACGAGTTCGGGATCGGGGGGGACATCGCCATGCAGGACCGGGTGCTGATGGGGCCGGACCGCTGGCGAAGGATCGACAAGCCCCGGCTGGCGGCGATGATCGCGGAGGTCAAACGGGTCAAGCCGGACATCCAGGTCTTCATGCACAGCGACGGGGACCTGACGGCGATCATGCCGGACCTGGTGGAGGTCGGGTTCACGATCATCGACCCGATCCAGCCGGAGTGCATGGACGTGGTCGAGGTCAAGAAGCGGTGGGGGCGGGAGATCGTGGTGCACGGGACCATCGGCGTGCAGAGCACGCTGCCGTTCGGGACGGTCGAGGAGGTGCGGGCGGAGGTCCGGAGGCGGATCGAGGACATGGCCTGGGACGGGGCGTTCGTGCTGCGGGCGGCGAACGAGATCATGTACGACGTGCCGGTGGAGAACATCGTGGCCTGCTTCGAGACGGCGCGGGACTATGACCTGAGCCGGCTGCCGGGCAGGCCGGCCTGGGCGGCGTATGACCTGATCCCGGCAGAGCCTTCCATCTGGATCGCCGGCCCGGCGGGCAGGGTGGTCTCCAAATATTCCGGGTATCGGCAGGGGGATGAGAGGGTGTATCATCAGGAGCTTTTGCAGCTGGTCCAGTGCGGTTAAAAAGGAGGGCGCCGCCATGCCGAACGGGTACAACGGAAAGATTCTGCGCGTGGACCTGTCCGACCGGAGGGTCTGGACGGAGGAGCCGGGGGAGGCCGCGTACCGGCGCTACCTGGGGGGCGGGGCGCTGGCGCTGCATTACATGCTGCGGGAGATGAGGCCGGGGGGCGATCCGTTCGGGCCGGAGAATCTGTTGCTGTTCATGACGAGCGTGACGAACGGGTTCGCGCTCTCCGGCCTGAACCGCTACAGCGCGGCGGGGAAGTCGCCGCTGACGGGGGGGTTCGGGGAGTCGGAGGCCGGGGGGTGGTGGGGGCCGGAGCTCAAGGCCGCCGGGTTCGACGGGATCATTGTGCAGGGGAGGGCGGAGAGGCCGGTCTACCTGTGGGTCTGCGACGGGGTGGCGGAGGTCCGGGACGCGGGGCGCTACTGGGGAAAGCTGTCGGACGAGGTCCAGGCGGGTCTGGAGGAGGAGCTCGGGGACAGGCGCATCCGGGTGCTGCAGACGGGGGTCGCCGGGGAGAGGCGGGTCCGGTTCGCGGCCCTGGTCAATCAGCTCAAGCACTTTCACGGGCGGACGGGGCTGGGCGCGGTGATGGGGTCGAAGAACCTCAAGGCCATCGCCGTGCGGGGGCACAGCAAGCCGGAGGCCGCGGACCCGGAGGGGGCCAGGCGGGTACTCAAGTGGTTCCAGGAGAAGTACGACCGGGGCAGCGATCCCCGGCACCTGTGGGGGACGGCGAACGGCGTCCAGGCCCTGGACCGGGACGGCATCCTGCCCACGCGCAATTTCCGGGAGGGGTCCTTCGAGCACGCCCGGGAGGTCAGCGGGCAGACGATGGCGAACACGATCCTGACGGACCGGGGGACCTGCTACGCCTGCGCCGTGGCGTGCAAGCGGGAGGTGGAGGTCCCTGAATTAGGCGTGACCTCGAACCTGGGGGGGCCGGAGTATGAGACCATCGCCGCCGTGGGGTCGCTCGCGGGGGTGGGGGACCTGAAGCAGATCGCGCTGGCGAACCAGTTGCTTGGCCTCTACGTGCTGGACAGCATCTCGACGGGGGCGACCGTCGCGTTCGCCATGGAGTGCTTCGAGAACGGCCTGCTGAAGAAGGCGGAGACGGACGGGCTGGACCTGCGGTTCGGGAATGAGGAGGCGGTGATCGCGCTGATCCACAAGATCGCCCGGCGGGAGGGGATCGGGGACCTGCTGGCCGAGGGGGTCCTGCGGGCGGCGCAGAGGATCGGCAGGGGCGCGGAGCGGTTCGCGATGCACGTGAAGGGGCAGGAGCTGCCGATGCACGAGCCGAGGGGGAAGCGGAGCCTGGCCCTGGCCTACGCCACGTCGCCGACGGGGGCGGACCACATGGAGGCCCCGCACGACCCGTTCTTCGAGGGGCTGGACCCGCAGGGGACGAGCGCCCTGGCGTCTCTGGGGCTGCTGTCGCCGGTGGGCCGGATGGACCTGGGGCCGGGGAAGGTCCGGGTCTATCATTATGCGCAGAAGGTCTGGAGTCTCTACAATGCGGTGGGGATGTGCACGTTCGTGGGGGTCCCGATCGGGCCGGTGGAGTTGAATCGCCTCGTGGACTACGTCCAGGCGGTGACCGGGTGGGGCGTGAGCCTGTGGGAGCTGCTCAAGGTGGCGGAGCGGTCGGAGGCGATGGCGCGGGCCTTCAACTGCCGGGAGGGGTTCACGCCGAAGGACGATGCCCTGCCGGGCCGGATGTTCGAGGGGCTGGAGAACGGGGCGCTGAAGGGGGTCGGGATCGACCGGGAGGAGTTCCGGCGGGCGCTGAGGCTCTACTATGAGATGCAGGGGTGGGATCCGGAGACGGGGTTTCCGACAGAGGCGCGGCTGGCGGAGCTGGACCTGACGTGGGTGACAGGGGGATGAACTCCGCGCAGCGTGAAAAACGGCTCGTGGCCCTGTCGTCGGCGGGGGCGGCGGTGGTCCTGACGGGGACGAAGTTAGGCGTGGGGGTCTGGACCGGGAGTCTGGGCCTCCTTTCGGAGGCCGCGCACTCGGGGCTGGACCTGGTCGCGGCGCTGATCACGCTGTTCACGGTGCGGGTGTCGGACTTGCCGCCCGACGAGGACCACCACTACGGGCACGGGAAGGCGGAGAACGTGTCGGCGCTCGTGCAGGCGGGGCTTCTGCTGATCACGTGCGCGTGGATCATCTTCGAGGCGGTGGAGCGGCTGTTCTTCAGGCCGGTCGAGGTGGACCCGAACGCCTGGGCCTTCGGGGTGATCGTCCTGTCCATCGCCGTGGACCTCTCCCGGTCGCGCGCCCTGCGCCGGGCGGCGAAGAGGCACCACAGCCAGGCCCTGGAGGCGGACGCCCTCCACTTCAGCACGGATGTCTGGAGTTCGACGGTGGTCCTGCTGGGCCTGTCCCTGGTCTGGGCCGGGCGGCGATACGGAGATGCGGACGCCTTTCTGAAGGCGGACGCGGGGGCGGCGCTGATGGTGGCCGCGCTGGTGGTGTGGGCGAGCGTGCGGCTGGGGCGGCGGGCGGTGGACGCGCTGCTGGACCGGGCGCCGGCGGACCTGGTGCGGCGGGTGCGGCGGGCCGTGGAGGGGGTGGAGGGGGTGCTGTCGTGCGAGCGGGCGCGCCTGCGGCCCTCGGGGAACGAGACGTTCGTGGACGTGGAGGTCTCGGTGGACCGGACGCTGCCGTTCGAGGAGGCGCACGACATCGCCTCGGTGATCGAATCGCGGATTCAGGGGCTGGTCCGCGGGGCGGACGTGGTGGTGCACACGGCGCCGGGGGCGCGGGCGGACGAGGGTCTCGTGGAGCGCACCTTTGACGTGGCCCTGGACAGCGGGTTTTCCGTGCACAATGTCTTCGTCCACCGGGGGCGGGAGCACGTGTACGTGGACCTGGACCTGGAGGTGGACCGCGCGCTGACGCTGGACGAGGCGCACGAGGAGGCGACGCGCCTGGAGGAGGCGCTGAAGGCGCGCATGCCGGAGGTCTTCCGGGTGAACGTCCACATGGAGCCCCGCCAGAGGGATGTGATGGAGGACCGGGACGTGACGTGGGGCTCGGAGGAGGTGGTGACGACGGTCCGGCGCATCGCGTCGGAGACGCCGGGGATGTGGGGCTGCCACGACATCTCCGTGCGGCAGGCGGGGAGGTCCCTGTTCCTGTCGGCCCACTGCCTGTTCGATGGGCGGCTGCTGATGGGGGAGGTGCACAGCGCCCTGACGGCGTTCGAGGAGCGGCTGAAGCGGGAGATTCCGAACCTGGAGCGGGCGCTGATCCACCCGGAGCCGGCGCTGGAGAGGCCGGAGAAGGCGGAGGAAAACGCCTCCCCCTCCCCTGACCCCTCCCATATTGCCACTTTTCTTGCTCGTCCAAGAAAAGTGGCACAAAAGAAGGACGCTCCTCAAACGCCGGAGGGGCTTGGCGCGCCGTAACCTTGACGTCCTGCGACCTGTCGGGATTTGTGCCCCCGGCATGTTCGGTGATTTTGCCTGGCTCCGGTGGTGGGGGTTTCGACGGCGCGCCTTCTTTGGACCTGTACATTGTGCCAACCAAATCCGGGAGTCCGCTTCAGCGGACTTTATATTCGTAGTGCGGGAATTCATTCCCGCACTAAGGCGACAAAACCGGCCCGCAGAAGGCCGGGTCACATAGAGGAGGCTTGATGCCATGAAACGGTTGCGCATCGCGATGAACGGGGCCGGGTCGGGGCGGGGGCAGAGCTGGATGTCCACGCTGACGAAGCTCACGGAGGCGGGGTTCTACGAGTTCTGCGCGCTCAGCGAGGTCGTCCCGGAGAAGGCGAAGGCGAGCGGCGAGAAGTGGGGGATGAAGGCGTATCCCAACCTGGTGGCGCTGCTGGACAGCGAAAAGGTGGACGTGGTGCTGAACGGCACGCCGCCGGACTGCAATGTGATAGCCGTGGGCATCGCGGCGCGGCGAGGCGTTCACGCGCTGGTGGAGATCCCCGTCGCTCCGACCCTTCGGATCGCCCGGTTCATGATGCAGACGGCGAATGAGCACAACCTCAAGCTGGAGGTCTGCGAGCAGGTCTGGCTCTGGGCAAAGGAGCAGCTCAAGCGGAAGATCATCGACGCGGGGCTGATCGGGGAGGTGGCGCACGCCCGGCTCTACTACACGAACAAGGCGGACTACCACGGGATCAACGGGGCGCGGATGCTCGTCCGGGGCCGGGAGAGGCGGGTCCTGGGCTACACGCAGAAGGTCCGGGTGCCGACGTTCACGCACTGGTCGGGGATCGAGCGGAGCGAGGACCGGTGGGACCACGCGATCATCGAGTTCGAGGGCGGCGCCACGTGTCTGTTTTCGAGCCCGCCCCGCGCGCGGATGACGGCAAGGTGGGACATCGAGGGGACGAAGGGCCAGCTCGTCGGAGACAACCTCTACATCGGGTCGCACAGCAAGGCGGACCACTACCCGTTCGTGACGGAGCAGACGGAGGTGCGGGGGAAGAGGACGCTGGACCACATCCGGGTGGACACGAGGCCGGCGGTGGTGTTTGAGAACCCTTACAGGGACTATCAGGCGGAGGACGGGGACGAGGTGGCGCGGATGGACCTCCTGCTGGGCATGCACCGGGCGATCACGGAGGGGGGGGCGCCGGCCTACGGGCCGGAGAATGCCTGCCGGGACATCGAGATTCTTCTGGCGATGCGCGAGAGCGCCAGGCGGGGGAATGTCTGGGTGGACCTCCCGCTGAAGGAGGAGACGGAGCTGGAGAAGGAGATGGAGGCGGAGTTCCGCCGGAGGTACGGCCACGCCCCGGAGGAGGTGGAGGCGCTGACGAGGGTCGCCTTCCGGCAGTGGGGCGTGCGCAATGAGATCGCGAACTGGGATTGAATGAGGCGCAGATATGATCTCTCGTGAGCGCGTCTTTGAGGCCATGGCGCACCGGGAGCCGGACCGGGTCCCGCTGTATCTGTGGGTCTTCCGGCAGCCGGGGGTCTTGCAGGAGATCGAGGCGCGGCACGGGGGCATCGAGGCGTTTTATGACCTGTTGAGCCTGGACATGTGCCAGACGTTCCCGTCGAAGGGGCTGGCGCCCAGCCGTCCGGCCCACCCGGACGCGGTGACGGTTGAGACGCCCTACGGCCGGGGGACCTACGGGAACGAGATGACGCTGGAGGAGGCGCTGGAGGTCCCGTTCACGGACCCGGACGATGAGGCGACCTACGCGCGCATCCGGGAGGAGGTGGCGCACCACAAGGGGCGCAAGGGGCGGGCGATCTTTTTGCAGACGCCGGGGGTGTTCGAGGCGTCCAACGGCATCATCGGCCTGGAGACGAACATGGCCGAGATGCTGACCCGGCCGGGCCTGATCCGGCGGCTCTACGAGCGGATCGCCCGGTGGAACTTCCGGTATATCGAGAATGCCCTGGAGATCGGCGTGGACGTGATCCACGTGTCGGACGACTGGGGGATGAACGGGGCGATGCTGTTCAGCCCGAAGACGTGGTGGGAGCTGGTCTATCCGGCGGAGAAGATCACGACGGACTTTGCGCGGAGAATGGGCGCCCCGCTGTCCCTCCACTGCGACGGGTACCTGATGGACGTGATGGACGGGGTGATTGAACTCGGCTTTCAGTGCCTCCACCCGGTGCAGGCGTCGTCGGGGATGGATCAGTTGCGGATCAAGCGGGAGTACGGGGACCGGCTGACGATCTACGGGGGGCTGGACGTGCGGACGACGCTGGGCCGGGGGGATTCCGACGGGGTGCGGGCGGAGGTGCGGCGGCTGATGCGGGACCTCAAGCCGGGCGGGGGCTACCTCTTTTGCACGTCCCACATGGTGCAGCCGGGGACGCCGGTCGAAGAGGTGGAGATGGCCTACCGGGTCGCGCTGGAGGAGAGCTGGTACAAATAAAGGCGAAAGAGATGACTTCTCGCGAACGCATGGCCCTGGCGATGCGACACCGGACGCCGGACCGGGCGCCGGTGATGTGCCAGCTTTCGCTGGGCCACTATTTCCTGCGCGCGGGCCTGCCGGCGCACCGGGTCTGGTTCACGAGCGAGGGGTTCGCGGAGGCCCTGCTCACGCTGCGGGCGCGCTACGGGTTTGACGGGGTGCTGATCAACATTCCGGGGCGGGACCCCGGCTGGATGCGGGAGGTGGAGGGCATCGAGGAGGGGCCGGAGGGGGAGGTCGTGCGCTGGAGGAACGGGGACCGGACGGTCATCCCGCCGGACGACAACCCCGCGCACCGGCCCGCAGACCTGGGGCTGGCGGGGCGGGCGGAGTTCGGCCGGCTGGACCCAGACGACCTGGACGATCTGGATCGGCTCCCGATGTACACGTGGAACGTCTACCACACCCCTTATCTGACCGGCAAGCCCGGACCCGGACCCTTCTCCTCTCCCGAAGATGTCCCTGAGTATTTTTACCGCGCCATTGATCTGGTGAAGGCCGCCGTGGGGGGGACGGTCTCGGTGCACGGGGAGGTCTTCTCGCCGTTCACGCACTACATGGAGCTGTTCGGGTACGAGGCCGGGCTGATGGGGCTGGTGGACGACCCGGGGCGGGCGGAGGCGATTCTGGACCGGCTGACGGGGGCGTGCGTGGCGTGGGGCGTGGCGCAGGCCAGGCGTGGCGTGGACGCGGTGCTGATCTCCTCGGCGTTCGCGGGGGGCGGGTTCGTGTCGCGGGCGAACTACCGGCGGTTCGTGATGCCGTTCGAGCGGCGCGTGGCCGAGGCCGTGCACGCGGAGGGGCTGCCGGTCTACGTGCACACGTGCGGGGCCATCGGGGACCGGCTGGAGCTGATGGCCGAGGCCGGGATGGACGGGATCGACACGCTGGACCCTCCGCCGCTGGGCACGGTGGACCTGGCGGAGGCGAAGGCGCAGGTGGGGGGGCGGGTCTTTTTCAAGGGGAACGTGGACCCGGTGAACACGCTGCTGAACGGGACGCCGGAAGAGGTGATGGCCGACGCCCGGAGGCGGCTGGAGGTCGGGATGCCGGGGGGTGGGTACATCCTGAGCACGGCCTGCTCCGTGGCGCCACGCACGCCGCCGGAGAACATCGAGGCGCTGGTCCGGGCGGCGGAGATGTATGGGAGGTACGGAGGATAGGGTCGGAGGGGAGAGGAGGACCATGACGTCGAGAGAGCGGATTCTGGCGGCGATGCGGCTGGAGACGCCGGACCGGGCGCCGGTCACGCCGTTCGGCCTGGGAAAGCTGGACCCGGAGGCGTCGTTCACCCGGGAGTTCATCCGGAAGACGGACCCGATCCTGACGGCGGGGGGCGCGGGGGACGCCTTTCTGGGGCGCGGGGCGGAGGTGGCCTCGGTCCGGGACGGGGACGTGACGGTGACGACGATCCGCACGCCGAAGGGGGACCTGACCCGGAAGGTGCGGCGCACGGCGATCACGTCGGCCACGGTGAAGTTCCCGTTCGAGACGCTGGACGACGTGGAGCGGTTCCTGTCGATCCCCTACACCCCTCCGGCGGCGGACGCCTCGGCGTTCCACGCGCTGAAGGCGCGGGCCGGGGAGGAGGCGCTCGTGATGGTGGGGATCGCGGACGCGGTCTGCCTGCCGGCGTCCTGGTTCTCCCCGGAGGGGTTCTGCCTGGCCTGGGCGGACGCGCCGGACCTGGTGGCCAGGCTGACGGCCGTGGCCGCGGACCGGACGAACGCCCACGTGGAGGCGCTCTGCAGGGCGGGGGTGGATGCGTTTCGGGTCATCGGCGGGGAGTACGCCTCGGTGCAGCTCGGCCCGAAGGGGTTCGACGCGCTGGTGACGCCGTTCGACACGGAGCTGGTGGCGGTGATGCACCGATATGACGCCATCGCCTACTACCACAACCACGGGCCGGTGACGCAGTTCCTGGGGCGGTTCGCGGGCCTGGGGATCGACGCCCTGGACCCGCTGGAGGCCCCGCCCTGGGGGGACTGCGACCTGGCCGAGGCCAAGCGGCAGATCGGGGACCGGGTCTGCCTGGTGGGCAATCTGGACGACATGGAGGTCGTGGAGAAGCGGACCACAGAGGAGGTCCGGCAAATGGCCCGCGAATGTCTGGAGAAGGCCGGGCCGGGCGGGTTCCTGCTGGGCGGGACGGCGTCGGGGACCTACACGGAGGTTGGGGCCAGGAACTTCGCGGCGCTGGTGGAGGTGGCGGAGGAGTACGGGAAAACCGGGAAGCGGAGAAGCGGAGAAGGCCCTTACCTTTCCCCTACCCCCCGAAACGGAGACGCGGAGACGCGGAGAAACGGAGAGACTCATTTCCCCGGTTCTCCGGTTCTCCGGCTCTCCGGTTCTGCCTCTGACGACTGGGCCTGTCGGCCGTTCGTCAGCGACGAGGTCTGGGAGCGGGTGGCGCGGTCGATGGCGTTTGAGGAGGGGGACCGGGTCCCGATCTGGGACTACATCGACAACCGGGGGATCGTGGACCATTTCGCGCAGTCGGGGGATGACTATGACCGGTCTGTAGTCCGCGTGTACCACGGTCTGGGGATCGACCTGTGCCGGGGCTACGGCCGGTCGTTCGGGGAGGAGGATGAGGGGGAGACGACGGAGGGGGAGGAGGCGGACCGGAGGGTGTCTGGCCTCACGTCGTGGGTGACGCGGTATCCGATCCGGAGTCTGGACGACCTGAAGGTCTACCGGCCCAAGGCCGTGGACGAGGCATGGGTGCGGTCGGCGTGGGTCGCGGAGATGCGTCGGCGACAGGCGCTGTTCGCGCCGCACACGATGTGCGTGCCGGGGCACGGGTGCGGGTTCCACGCGGCTTACGGGCTGATGGGGCAGACGCTGTTCTCCTACGCGATCTATGACGCCCGGAGCGACGTGGACCGGATCGTGGAGGCTCTGAATCACAACGCGGTCTGCCACGCCCGCGCCGCGGCCCAGGCCCGGCTCTGCCCGCTGTTCTTCATCGGGGACGACATCGCCTACAAGGGGAGGCTGATGTTCTCGCCGAAATTTTTGCGGGAGACGTTTCTCCCCTGTCTGAAGCGGATGATGAGGCCGCTGAAGGAGGCGGGGATCAGGGTCATCTATCACTCGGACGGGGACCTGACGGAGATCCTGGACGATCTGGTGGAGGCCGGGATCGACGGGCTGAACCCGATCGAGCCGGCGGCGGGCATGGACATCGGGCGGCTGAAGCGGCGCTACGGGGGGCGGCTGATCCTGGTGGGGAACGTGGACTGCTCGCAGGTGTTGCCGCTGGGGTCCGTGGAGGATGTGCGAAGGGCGGTGCGCGCGTGCGTGCGGGCCGCGTCGCCGGGCGGGGGGCACTTCATCGGGTCGTCGAGCGAGGTCACGCCCAGCACGCCGGTGGAGAATGTCCTGGCGTTCTACGAGGCGTGCCGGGAGTACGGGAGGTATCCGATAAGGGTGTGAGACGGCAGACGGCAGACGGCAGACGGAAAGGCATCAGAGCCGGGAGCGTGAGCGACCGGTGAGGAGCGTGAGGGGATAGAGGGGATATATCATGACGGGACGGAGTATTCTGGACAGCCATCGGTCCCTGGAGGTCCACCGGGCGATGGAGGTGCGCCGCGAGGAGTACCTGGATCACATGACGTTCAAGGCCAACGAGAGGCCCCTCTTCACGGAGATCTTCGGGCCTCTGGTGGGGCTGAAGGAGGAGTGGAAGGCGCAGGGCGCGACGCCGGAGGAACTGGACCTGTCGGCCTTTCGGTACCGCCGGGCGCTGACGTACGGGGTACGGGTAAATACGGGCTGGATGGGGGGGCACACGCCGGAGATCGTGGGGGAGACCTATGACTACATCATCGGGACGGATCGGTACGGCCGCCCCGTGAAGCTGATCAAGGGGTCGGCCACGATCCCGCTGCCGCTGGACTATCCGGTGAAGACGATGGAGGACTGGTTGAGGGTCAAGCGCCACTACCTGTTCTCGGAGGAGCGGTTCGCGCCGGGGTGGAAGGAGGACGCGCTCCGGGCGCGCGCTGAGGGCTGCGTGATCTCCGTGGGCATCCCGGGCGGGTTCGACGAGCCGCGCCAGTTGCTGGGGGAGGAGGGCCTGTGCGAGGGCTACTACGCACAGCCGGAGATGATCCACGACATGCTGGAGACCGTTGGGGAGACGGCGGTCCGGGCGCTGGCCCGGGTCTGCGCGGAGGTCCCGGTGGATCAGCTTTTCGTCCACGAGGACATGGCCGGGAAGAGCGGGCCCCTGGCAGGCCCCCGGCAGGTGGCGGAGTTCATCCGGCCTTACTACCGCAGGGTCTGGGACCTGCTCCACGCGCACGGGGCGCGGCTGTTCGCGCAGGACTCGGACGGGGACGTGAACCCCGTGATCCCGGCCTTTCTGGACGCCGGGGTCAACCTGATGTACCCGATGGAGCCGGCGGCGGGGGTGGACATCGTGAAGGTGCGCGAGCGCTACGGGCAAGGTCTGGCTTTCATGGGGGGGATCGACAAGCACGTGCTCCGGCGCAGCCGGGAGGAGATCGTCGCGGAGCTGGAGTACAAGATTCCGCCCGTGGTGCGGACGGGGGGCTGCACGCTGGGGCTGGACCATCGCATCCCGAACGGCACGCCGCTGGAGAACTACCGGTTTTACATCGAGAAGGCGTGGGAGATCATGGAGCGTGAGACATGACCCGACGAGAGCTGAACCTGGCTATTTTCGAGGGCACTGCGGACCGGGTGCTCTGGCAGCCGCGCCTGGAGACGTGGATCCGCCACCATGCGGAGCGGGGGACGCTGCCGGAGCGGTATCGCGGGATGGGGCACCTCGACATCTATGACGCCCTCCGGTGCTCGGTCCGCTACGCGGCGTCCGCCGGGATCGAGCGGTTTGAGGCCCGCGAGGACCTGGTGCGGGTCGAGGAGCAGCACCCGGAGCACACGGTCTACCGCGTCCGGACGCCTGTAGGGGAGGTGCGGACGGTCTATCAGGACATCTGGGAGGACGGGAGGCGCGTCAACCACCGGATCGTGGAGTTCCCCGTGAAGACGGCGCAGGACCTCCGCGTGGCGGCCTACCTGGTGGGCCGGCAGCAGTTCCGGGCCAACGTGGAGGCGTTCCGGGCGGCGGCCCACGCGGTGGGCCACCGGACCGAGCCGACGGTGTTTCTGTCCAGCTCCGGGTTCACGGAGCTGATCAAGAACTGGTGCGGGCTGCTGGACACGTACTACCTGCTGCACGACCACCCCGCCGAGGTGGAGGCCTACCTGGAGGCGTGCGACCGGAGGGACGACCGGCTGTTAGACGAGGCCCTGAAGCTGCCGTGCCGGATATTTAATCTGGGGGACCACGCGACGAACGAGTTCACGCCTCCGCCCATCCTGAAGAGGTATCTGATGCCGAGGTGGCAGCGCATCGCGGACCGCCTGCACGGGGCGGGGCGGTTCGTGCACACGCACTGGGACGGGAACTCCCGGCTGATGCTCCCGTTCCTGCGGGAGACGCGCTTAGACGGGGTGGAGGCGCTGACGCCGGAGCCGATGGGGGACATGACGCTGGAGCAGATCCGGGCGGCGGTGGGGGGCCGGATGGTGGCGCTGGACCTCCTTCCGGCCATTGATTTCCTCTCCTACCGCCCGATGGGGGAGGTGCTGGACTTCGCGCGACGGGTCATCGACATGTTCGCGCCGAGGCTGATCTTAGGCATCTCGGACGAGATCTCGCAGGTGGGCGAGATCGAGCGGGTGGAGGCGGTCACGGAGTTGGTGGACAGGGTCTGCGGGCTGGCGGCGTAACCTGGAGGTGATCATGACGTGCGCTGAACGGATCGAGGCGATTTTCAGGGGGGAGATGGTGGACCGGGTCCCGTTTGCCCTCAAGGGCTGGCGGGTGCCGCCGTGCCGGGCGGAGCGGGCGCTGCGCAACGAGGGGATGGGGATCGTGGACAATCGGTCCGTGTACAGCACGAGGAGCCCGAACACCGAGACGGAGACGCTGTCGTTCAGCGCGAACGGGATCGCCTACGATCGGGTGACGGTGAAGACGCCCCGGGGCGTGCTGTCGTCCGTGCACCGGCGGATGGGGGGGGAGAAGACGGAGGGCACGAGCTGGCTGATCGAACCGATATTCAAGGGGCCTGAGGACTACGCGGCCATCGAGTTTATGATCCGAGACCGGCGCTACGCGCCGGCGTACGAGGGGTTTTTAAAGGCCCAGGCCCAGATGGAGGGGGAGGCGTTTTTCAAGACGGGGGCGCCGGGCGTTCCCCTCCACACGGTTATGTACAGCGTGATGGGGCTGGAGACGTTCAGCATCGAGTGGGCTGAGCGGCGGGACCGGGTGATGACGCTGTGCGAGGCGATGGCCGAGAACCAGCGGGAGGTCTACCCCCTGGTCGCCAGGTCACCCGCCCTGGTGGTGCAGTGCGGGGGGAACTATTCCTCCGAGGTGCTGGGCAAGCAACGGTTCGTGGAGCACGTGCTGCCCCACTGGGAGGAGGTGGGCGCCATCCTCCACGAAGGGGGCAAGCTGCTGGGCTGCCATTTAGACGCGAACAATCGGCTGTGGGCCGGGGAGGTGGGGGCGTCGGCCCTGGACTGGATCGAGGCGTTCACGCCTGCGCCGGACACGGACATGACGGTGGCCGACGCCAGGGCGATGTGGCCGGGGAAGACGCTGTTCATCAACTTCCCGTCGTCGGTCCACCTGGATCCGCCGGAGCGAATCGCGGAAGCGACGAAACAGATGCTCAGGGAGGCCGCGCCGGGGGAGCGGTTCATCGTGGGGATCACGGAGAACGTGCCGGAGAACCGGTGGCGGGAGAGTTTTTCCACGATTCTGGAGACGGTGAACAGATACGGGACGCTGCCGATCCGGCCGGATCGTTTTTAATCCCAAGCCAGTCATAACCGCGTTCGAGCGCTGGGTGGCCTGGTGTGACAGAGGCTTTATGGGGTGGGACAGGCGTGTCGCGCTTTTGCCCTGGTCCCATCTTCATAGAGGGCTATGGAGTTCGATACTCCAGGATTTAAATATATTCTAACTCTATTTTATATTGATATGTTATCTGTTTTGTGTGGGAATATGAAAAAATTGGCATGCGGCTTGCTATGTTTTTAGAAACGGGGCCTTTCCTCTTCAGGGGAGAGCCATCGGGTGTTTGTAAACAAGCTATTGAGATGCGCGGCAAATGGTTGCCCATCGGAGGTTCTACGTGATGAATTTAAAACCGCTGGATCGTCAAACGCTCCGGGAAAAGGTCGTGGAGGCCATCAGGTCGGTGATCGTGGAGAACGGCCTGAAGCCGGGGGATCGGTTGCCCACGGAGCACGAACTGGCAGAGCAGCTGTCGGTGGGGAAGTCCTCCGTGCGAGAGGCACTGAAATCGTTGGAGCTGATCGGCGTCATCGAGTCGCGGCCCAAAATCGGATGCGTGGTGAAGTCTGCGGACATGAGCCTGCTGTCCGAGCACATCTCGTTCAGCCCCCAGGTGAGCCGGGTGACGATGGAGGAGCTGGTGGAGGCGAGGGAGTTTCTGGAGACCAACATTGTCCCCTTAGTCATTCAAAGGGATGAGCCGGGGGTGTTTGAGGAGATGGCCGAGGGGCTCAAGCTGATGGAAGAGGCCGTGGCCGGGAAGGGGGACCGGCGCGAGGCGGACGAGAAGTTCCACATGGCGCTGTTCAAGGGGGCGCACAACACGGTCCTGCAGAGTTTCAACGAGGTGATGGAGGGGTTCTTCGTGAGGCTGCGGGAGGAGCGCGTCAACCGGGCGTCGGAGGGCCAGGAGTGGCTGGACGCTCACCGGGCGATCTACCAGGCCCTGGAGAAGCGGGATGCGGGGACGGCTCAGGCGCTGATCCGGGCGCACCTGCGCAGGTATGTGAATTGAGGAGAACTCAAGGTAGTTCCAGCATGGAGGTGTCCCATGTCTCTCAAGGCATTTCATGTCTTCTTCATCAGCGTCTCCACCCTCCTGCTGATCGGCTTCGAGTTCTGGGGGGTGAGGCACCATCTCCTCTATGGAGACCACGCCAGCCTGGCGATGGCAGGAGGGGCAGGCGTGGGAATCCTGGCGCTGGTGTGGTATGCCACCTGGTTTGTCCGCAAGCTCAGAGATGTGAGTTACCGGTGAGTGTGATGGAGACCACAGAATTCGCTTGATTTTGTCAGACCAATCTATTATATTTTATCGCCAATGTAATCCTTGTGCTGCGTATCCCTCGCCGGAGGGCGTCGATGGATGCTCGCAATAACATTCGGGGAGCATTCGGGGGATGAGGGTGTCGAGCCGCATCTGAACAGGTGCGGCTTTTTTTGTACCAGAGGAGGGCTGAGCGATGGTGAGCGGAAAACGCATCCTGATTGCGACGATTTTAGGGCTGATCTTTGGGGTCATCTCCTATCTTCTGGCGAAGCCCTACGCTCCGGCTGGCGGTATTCCCACCTCCGGGGTCCTGGCCATTATTATGGGAAGGGGCGTCATGGGGTTTGCCATCGGGGTCAGCGCCTGCCGGATGCGGTGGTGGCTGCACGGCATCCTGATGGGCTTCATCTTCAGCCTGCCGGGGGCCTTCGGAGCCGTCTGGCTGGGTTTCGGCCAGGCGATTCTGGTGCGGAGTCTGATCACCGGGATCGTGTACGGGTTCCTGGTGGAGTTGATCACCGCCGTCGTCTTCAAGGCCCGCGTGTCTGAGTCCCGAATGGCCGCACAGCCCGCGTAGTTTCAGCAGACTACACGGATAGGGGGCGCTTGCGGCATCCTGGCGTTGTCCCGACCAGCGCGAGGCTCTGTTGCTGCGCCCCCTTTTCTTTGCAGAGGCCACGACTGACCCATACGGAGAGGGCAACCCTTGCCCTGTGTCAGGCCTGATGAGCAATCCCATGACACACTATAAGCTGGAATACTTCAGGGCATTGATTCTCAGAAAACGGGCAGAACTGCTCAAGGACCTGAGCCAGATCGAAGAGCAGTCGATGAACGCCACCGCCCCGGAATCGTCGGGCGGACTTCTTTACTCCGATCACATGCCAGACCTGGGGTCGGACACTATGGAGCGGGAGAAGGCGTTTATGTTCGCCTGTCGGGACGGGACCTATCTGGCGCATCTGGATCAGGCGCTGGAGAGGATCGCAGAGGGGACGTTCGGCGTCTGCCGGGTCTGCGGAGGAGAGATCGCGAAGGAACGGCTAAAGGCCGTGCCCATTGCAACGATGTGCGTCTCGTGCAAGTCCGAAGAAGACAAAAGAAGATAAATACTTCTCCACCCAAAAGGGTGAAGCGGTAGACGGGAAGGGGGAATGGAGAATGTGGAATCGGTCTTCTTGCAGCGCGGGCATCCGCCCGTCCTGGGAAGGCCGTTTTTTTTGCGGACGGCAGAGAGAAGGCGCTGTTCCAGGAGAGGGGTTTTTATGGCAGGGGCCATGCTGAAAATGAGAGAGCGCATCACGATGGACGTGGATGAGACAACCGACCGGTCTCTGCGCCGCTACATAAAAGAGATTGCAGCCTCTCATCCCCTCTCCTCCGAAGAGGAGGCGGAACTCGCTCGCCGCATCCGGGCTGGTGATGTGGAGGCCAGAAACAGCCTGGTATTCGCCAATCTCCGGTTCGTCGTGTGCATCGCCAGAGAGTATCGCCACCGGGGGCTTTCGTTGGGTGAACTGATCAGCGCCGGCAACGTTGGGCTGATCACCGCCGCAGAGCGATTCGACGAGACGCTTGGCGTCAGGTTTACCTCTTACGCGGTCTGGTGGGTGCGGCAGAGCATCCTCCAGGCCCTGATGGAGCAGCGGATCGTCCGGCTTCCGGTCAACCGCATCGAGTTCGGGGGCCGCATCTCCCGGGCGTTCTCCGTCCTTCAGCAGAGGCTCGACGCCGATCCGGCAACCCGTGACGTCGCTGCCGACCTGGACATCCCACTCAGAGAGGTGGAGCGCCTCCTGCTCGACAACCGCTTCTCGCTGTCGCTGGACGCGCCGTTCGACCCGGAGTCGGGGAACAACCTGCTCCAGACCCTGTCCGATTCGTCGCACCTGTCGGTGGAGGAGGGCCTGGACCGGAACCGGATGCGGCAGGACATCTCGGCTGTTCTGGACACGTTGAGCGAGCGGGAATCGGTCATCCTCCGGCTCTACTTCGGGCTGGAGGACGGCGAGGGGAAGACGCTGGAGCAGATTGGGGAGCGTCTGGGCATCACCCGCGAGCGGGTGCGCCAGATCAAGGAGACGGCCCTCCAGAGGCTGCGTCACGCGGCCCGGGCCAGCCGTCTCAAACCTTATGCAGTGGCGTGATCGTCCTCATGACTCCTGTCCCTGAAAGGAGGTGGATGGATATGCGCGTCGCGAAGCGGGTGCAGAAGTTCCTGGACGATGAGCAAGTCCCCTATCAGGTCTGCGAGCACCGGCTGGCGCTCTCTCGTTCCATTCACAACAATTATCCAGGTTTGCCGTTAGACGACCGCCTTTATGGGGAAGTCGAGCGGGCATTGAAAGAGGAGGGCTGAAAATGGCTGTGAGAAGGGTCAAATGTTACTCTGTGGAAGTAGAAGACAGGCCGGGCGTCCTGGCCGATTTTTGCGCGGCTTTGAAGGCCCACAACGTGAGCCTGAAAGGGCTCTGGGGATTTGGCGTGGGTGAGGGTAAGGCCAGGATCTTCTCGGTCCCTCAAAATCCCGTTAGGTTCCAGAAGGTCGCGCAGGCCGCCGGGTATGCGACGAAAGAGGGGACGGCGTTCTATCTGACCGGAATGGATCGGGTGGGGGCGCTGTGCAAGACCCTCGACATGGCCAAATCGGCCGGGGTGAACATCCACGCGCTGGATGCCGTCGGTGTCGGGGGCAAATTCGGCGCCTATATCTGGGGCGATGAAGCCAGCGCGGAGGACCTGGCAAAGGCCCTTGGGGCAAGATAGGTCGGGCCTGGCCCGCTTTGGGCAGGTCTTATTTTGAGGCCCCTGTTTTTGGCTTTTACGAGGAGGTGGTGTCCCTTGATTGCCGGAGGCGCTCACATCGGTCACTCGACTCTACTCTTAAGGGGTCCCATTCGGGACGCGTAAGGAGGATCGACATGACACACAAACGCTTTACCCTCGTGGTCGGATCGCTCGCTCTCCTGGGGATGGGGCTGGTGAGCCTGTCCGGGGCGCAGGAAGCGGCGCCAGGCCCGAAGGCCGCCGCGGAAGGGACCGTCCTCATCGGCATGGGCTTCTTGCCGTTCTTGTGGCTGGCCATTGTCGCCGTGGTGGTCTCGCTCCTGATGTATTACCTGCTCCGGGTCAAGATGGTGGGAGGGCCTTTCGCCAACATCATGGTGGGGTGGGTCGGGGCCTGGCTGGGCAGCCCCGTGTTTGGGCACTGGTTCAAGGCCCTGAGCGCGGACGGGGTCTACTTCATCCCTGCGATCCTGGGCTGCGCCAGCCTGGTTTATGCGTGCCACTGCTGGCACGGGATCGCGCTGGAGGCAATGGGCAGAATTTCGCAGCCGGGCCCTGCCGGGTCCCCCTCCAGATAGGCGACCTCGCACCCCTATCTCTGCGTCTGAGTTCGAGGCCGCGGGGGTCCTGATGCCCGGAGTTCAGACGGTCTTGTCATTTTCTCAGGTCTCTGATTCAACCGCCTGGATTCCGGGCCTTCAGGTGTCTCTCTGCGGTGGACTGACAGTCGTATTTGGAGGGAAGGGGAGGGAATAATCACCGTATTGTGCCGTGAGAACCGATGTCACCCGTCGCTATCGCCTCTGAGTGCTGCTCAGGAGGATTTTCTTCTTTCATGGCCCTCGATTTGTCTCGCATCGGCGGCTCGACGGTCTCCTATCGCACCCTTCCGCTGAGAGATGCCCTGGAGCGTCTGAGCCGTCACGGGTTCAAGTCCGTCGACATCGGGATCATTCCGCGTTTCTGTCCCCACTATGATCCCCTGATGGCCACGGACGACGTGCGCCGGGGGATTGCCGACTGCCTGGCCATAAACGGCCTGACGGTGACGACACTGAACACCCGACCCGGCGTGTTCAACGCCCCGGGCGCAGACGTGGCCACGATCTACAAGGCGACGTCGGAGAACTTCGCCCTGGCCAGGGCCCTCGGCTGCCGGATCGTCACGATTCAGAACGGGGTGACTGTGCCGCAGGTGGAGTGGATGGAGAACGCCCGCAAGGTGGCCTACCATCTCCGGGAACTCACTCGTATTGCGCAGGGGATGGGGCTGTCCCTGAGCGTAGAGGTCCCACACCGCAGGGCGCTCGTCTCCGACGCCCGGCAGGCGGCAGACCTGCTCGACCTGATCGGAGAGGGGGTCACCTGCACGTTCGATACGAGCCACGTTCAGGCCGGGGGACAGACCATCCGGCAGGGCCTTGCCCTTCTCGGCGATCGGATAGATCACATCCATCTCCGGAATGCGAGGGGGGAGGACATTTACGTGACCCCCGGCGACGGGGACGTGCCGTTCGAACACCTGTTCGCCTGGATCGAGGAGCGGGGATACGCGGGCGGCGTGACGCTGGAGGTCCTATCCCCGGAAGAGCGGTCTCCGCAGGAGGTAGCCGTCGAGATCGAAAGGGGTCGCGACCACCTTCGTCGGGTGCTCTCGATGTGAGCAGGTGGTTAGTGTTCTTTTGCCCTTACCTTACCCAGGACAGCAGCAGGGGGCAAGTCATGCCACGCACCAACCTGAAGGTGCGCCTGACCGACAGGGACAGAAACGCCTTCTCGGCCCTCGTTCGTGTGGCCCAGACGCTGCGCCTGGCCGGTCACGTTGATCTGGCGAGGCAATTCCAAGAGGAGGCGATCCGGGGGGATTACGGTCACGTCCTCCAGACGGCGCGGGAGTACGTGGTCGTGGAGTGAGTCCGCTGGACGCATCTCTGTCCCCAGGGAGGTATTGTTGTGCCCGACATATTGACACAAGAAGAGATAGATGCCCTTCTGGCGGCCACCGCTTGCGGCGCACCTGCTACACCCAGGCCACTCTGCAACGCCTGGATGATTTGCGGCCCAATAAGCCCTCGAAGCCGAATTGCTGCTTTCTAAAACTTCAGCTGCTATTTGCCTCTGAAAAACTTCAGAATATCGGGCAACAGGGCCATGATCACGATCACCAAAACAATGACGATAAACGGCCAGACATCATTCATAACGTTTCTTTCCATTCACGCCAAATGGTCTTTTTGTGGACTACCTTTGCAACTTCCCCTTCAATAACTTCTGGCTTGATCCTTTTGTTCTTTTGCCAATTGAACTGAGTTTTGGCAGGAAAGGTTCCTCCAAACAGAAAGAGGAGAAGACGAAACCTCAAGCCCAGGTCAAGCGTCTAATTCCATAGAGGACCAGATCGATCCGAAAGGGCAAACTGACCCAAAGGTCAGGGCGCAAAGGTACGGGTCTAAACCCATCCGGGCACGATAGCCGCACTGCCGAAGACCGAAAGCGGTCGAGGAGGAGTGCGGCTTTTTTTCTGCCGCGTGGAGAATCGTCGTCCTGCCCGAGCGGTGTGTATCGCCATGAAGAAGAATCCTTTCGATCGTTCGATGTTCGAGTCTCAGGCGGGGAACAAAGACACGACTTTTATGCTGGTTCTGGCGGGGGCCTTCCTGCTGATCTGCATCCTCTATCTCATCCGGTCCTACCTGCGGAGCCGGAGGGGTGGCCTCGACCCGGACGACGTGGGGGACCAGGACCTGGCCGTGGGACACAGGGGCATTTTGAGCGATGTGGTCACGCTGGTCGCCGGGAAGCGCCCCGCCCGTGAGATGGCTTTGAGCCGCCTGGTCGAGTTCGATCCCCCTTCGGTCAACTGCACGATCATCCGGGCCGGGGACGGTCGGGAGGTGAATGAGGATGCGGGCCGGGCCGTCCTGTTCCATCTGGATGGGGAGATGTTCGTCCAGGACAGGTCCTTTTTCATCACCACGCCGGACGGCATCAAGGCGGAGGACCGGGCGCTGTTCACCGGCGAGGGGGAGGTGATCAACCTCTGGTTTCTCCACGACCGCCTGCCTTACACGGTCAACTGCGAGGTCGTTGAGCGGGTCCGGTTTCCGGTTGAGATGGTTCGAAACCTGGACCCCAAGGTGGGGGTCGGGTATCGCCTCATTCCGCTGACGACCGTGACGAAGAGGGACAAGCGACAGGCCATTCGGTTCTCCCACAAACCCGGACGGGGCGCTCTGCGGGTCTATCCCCAGATCCTGTTCGATGTCACCGTCCAGAAGACGGACTTCCGGTTCCCCGTCAGGGGGAGCATCCCGCCCCGCATCACCGCCCTCAAGGGGTTCCCCTACAGGGCATCCCAAGGGGCTGATGAGACGGATTTCTCCGCCGAACGGGTCGTCAGCGCCTTTAAAGATGCCGTCCGCATGAACCATACCGAGGACAGGCGGGTCTACGTGAGCAAGCCCTACATGGACGAGCGGACGAACAGGCGCACCCTCATCGAGTTAGGTTATACCGAGGTGCTGGGGCTCAGCGCCCAGGAGGCGGGCCGGACGATTCACCTCAAGAAGCCGGCGCAATCCGTGATGGTCAGGAGGAATCGGAGGGACCCGCACTATCTCAACGAGGGGGACCTTATCGCCCTGGACTATGCCTCCCGGTCTCCCCTGGACGGCCAGAACGAATATTTTGAACTGGTCTGTCAAGTCATCAAGGGGGGGATCGAAAACATCACCGTCCGGCCCAGGCGCAACATCCGCCAGGATATGAATCTCCCCATCGAGGTACTTGACTTCAGCGTGAACGGGTTCCGGTTCGAGAACAGCCGGGAGTTTATGAGCTACGTCTTCAGTGAAGAGGGGGCGCCCGCGACGGTCGACCGGCAGAAGGAGGTCCTGGAGGGCGTGGGCTTCGTGTTCACGTTTTATCCGAGGCTCCGGTTTACCAGGGATACCGAGGCTTACAGGCCGGACCTCCCGCTCAAGTTCTCCATCCTGGGCAAGATCGTCCGGAGTGAGGTGGAAAAGGAGGAGGAGGCAGAGGTCGCCGGCCGCCTGAAGGCGTTCGGGGTGCGCTTTATGTACAACCCCGCCGAATACTCCGTGGACGATTTCTGCCGGGATCGCTGGGTCATGATCCGTCCGTTCAAGGAGAACCCGTATTTCAAGGAGGTCCACAAGTCGCTGAACGGGCTGATCGCCCATCTCGAAAGTCAATCCAGGGACTTTCTGGAGCCGCGCCATCCGCCTGGTGTCGCTCCTGAGAAGGAGGTGGTCGCATAGGTCTGTTTTCGGGTTTAGAGAGGGGTTTGCCTTTGAGGCGTCCAGAGAGGAGGGCCGGGAGATGGATAAAACGAGCGAGTGTCCGGGGCCGCTGTCCGATCCCCTTCCGCTTCGAGAGGTATCTCATGAATTTCTCAAAAAGATTCTTGAGGCGCACCGGAAGTGGGTGGGATCCGACGGAAAAGAGGGCCAGAGCGCCGACTTCCGAAGGGTCAACCTGAAAGGGGCCGTCTTTCAGGGGGCTCACCTCCAGGGGGCCCACTTTGAAGGGGCTCATCTGCGGGGGGCCCACTTTGAGGGCGCGGACCTGGAAGGCGCTGTCTTTCAGGAGTCCGACTTAGAGGGGGCGGACCTGGAGCGGGCCGACCTGCACAGGGCCGACTTCCGAAAGGCCGACTTAGAGGGGGCGGACTTGAAGCGGGCCGACCTCCTGGGGGCCGATCTCCAGGGCGCGGACCTGAAGGAGGCCGTTCTGGCGGGGGCCATTCTGGTGAGGGCCGACCTGGCGGGGGCCTTTTTGCAGGAGGTCGACCTGAGGGGGGCCAGCGGGGGAGGGGCCAACCTGAGGAGGGCCCATCTTCAGAGGGCCAACCTGGAGAGGGCGAGACTGCAGGGGGCCAATCTGGAAGGGGCTGACCTCCGGTGGGCCCATCTCGAAGAGGCCGATCTCCGGAGGGCGCATCTGGTGAGGGTCAATCTGGGGGAGGCATATCTGATAAGGACTAACCTGGAAAAGGCCAACCTCCTCGGGGCGAATCTTTTGAGGGCCCATCTTCAGGAGTCCCTCTTTTGCGGGGCGAGGCTCCAGTGGGCCCATCTTCAGGGCGCCAATCTGGAGGGGGCCGACTTCGAGGAGGCCGACCTCTGGAGGGCCGACCTGCAGGGGGCCGACCTGATGAAGGTCGGCCTGGGGAAGACCAAGCTCCGGGGGGCCAACCTGGGGGGGGCGGACCTCCGGATGGCCGACCTTCAGATGTCCAACCTTCAGGAGGCCGACCTCAGGGGGACCCTTCTGGAAGGGGCTAATCTTGAAGATGTCGACCTTGAGAATGCCTACATCCAGGATGCCGATCTGCTGGGCGCAAACTTGCGAGGGGCCAACCTGACGGACATCGTCGGCCTGACCAGGGATCAGCTTCACTCGGCGATCGTGGATGAAAGGACCAGGTTTCCGAGGGACCTCCTGTGACGGTCAGACAGGCGGAGGACCTGGCCCTGCGAAGCGGTATGAATGAGAGGGAGATCAGGAGGAGGGCTTATGAGCGCAACATTTGTGATGCTGGACTTCGGGGACTACGGGTACGCCGAGCTCAAGCGCATCTACCAGAAGTTCATGAGAAAGGCGTT
>Ga0209399_10000303_pt1 | contig 30720 bp, 31 predicted proteins | sample OV2TP3_FD_184130 | JGI IMG/M metagenome (GOLD analysis project Ga0209399, IMG submission 184130) | Hot spring microbial communities from Beatty, Nevada to study Microbial Dark Matter (Phase II) - OV2 TP3 (SPAdes) (version 3) | ecosystem: Environmental > Aquatic > Thermal springs > Hot (42-90C) ... | reverse complement strand
GAGAGGGGGTTGGCGTTGAAGGTGCCGGCATGGGCGACCCGCTCGCTCCGGTCCCATCCCGGATCGTCACGGTGGGCGATGAGCGACATGATCTCGCGCTTACCGACCACGGCCCCTCCGGGGAGCCCTCCCGCGACGATCTTGGCCAACGTAGTCAGGTCGGGAGTGACTCCGAAATAGGCCTGGGCGCCCCCGGGAGCGTAGCGGAAGCCGGTGATGACCTCATCGAAGATCAGCACGCTGCCCCACTGCCGCGACAGCTCTCGCAGCGTCTGCAAAAAGCCAGGTTGCGGCGGCACCACGCCCATGTTCGCCGCGCACGGTTCAAGGATGATCGCGGCGATCTGCGGACCCTCCTGTGCCATCACCCGCTGGACTGCCTCGAGATCGTTGAACTCCACGACCAGCGTATCTTGCACCACCGCCTCAGGAATGCCCGCACTCGTCGCGGTCCCTCGCGCAAACGTGGCCACACCTGAGCCGGCCTGCACGAGGAAGGGGTCCGCATGCCCGTGGTAGCCGCCCGCGAATTTGAGGAGCTTGGTGCGGCCGGTCGCAGCGCGCGCCAGGCGCAGAGCGCTCATGCACGCCTCGGTCCCAGAACAGGTGAAGCGCACGCGCTCGATCGAAGGAAAGGCGGCACAAATCCGTTGGGCCAGCGCGGTCTCGAGCGCTGTCGGCAACCCCAGCGTGGTGCCACGCCGGAGTTGACGCGCAATCGCCTGGATGACGGGTGCAGGGGCGTGGCCTAACAGGTGAGGTCCCCAGCCACCGACGTAGTCGAGGTAGCGCTGACCACGCACATCCCAGACGTAGGCGCCGTGGCCGCGCGTCAGGAAGATCGGCTCACCCCCCACCGCAGCGAACGCGCGCACCGGGCTGTTAACGCCGTGGGCCAGGTGCTGTTGCGCCTGCTGCCAGAGCGTTGAGGCACTCGGTGCTCGACGGCGGGACCGTTGGCGTACGGTGGTCATCGCATCCTCTGATGGCGCAACTGGCGCGCTGCTGCTTGCGCAAAATAGGTGATGATGAGATCGGCGCCGGCGCGCTTGATCGCGGTTAAACTTTCCATCACCGCACTCGGCTCATTCATCCATCCACGCGCGACCGCTGCTTTGATCATAGCGAACTCACCACTCACCTGAAAGGCCGCGATCGGCACAGGAAATTTCGCGCGGACCGCGGCGATGACGTCTAGGTACGGCAGCGCAGGTTTAACCATCACGAGATCAGCGCCTTCGTCTAGATCCAGGGCGACCTCGCGCAACGCCTCACGGACGTTGCGCGCATCCATCTGATACGAGCGCCGATCTCCCCTCTGCGGCGCGGAGTCGGCTGCCTCGCGAAAGGGACCGTAAAAAGCGGAAGCGTATTTGGCCGCGTAGGACAAGATACCGACGTGGGTGTAGCCACGGTGATCCAGGGCTTGCCGAATCGCCTTGACGCGCCCATCCATCATGTCGCTCGGAGCCACGAGATCAGCGCCCGCTTCAGCGTGCGACACGGCAACCTTCGCCAATAACTCCAATGTCGCGTCGTTATCTATCGTGAACGGTTCGCGGTTCACGGTGCGCGGGTGACGTCGCTGCACCACGCCACAATGCCCATGACGCATGTAACCGCACAGGCACACGTCCGTCATCACCACTAACGCAGGATCGCGGTCTTTCAAACGACGCACGGTCTCCTGCACCGCGCCGTGAGGGTCGTAGGCCTCGGAGGCACGCGCATCTTTGCGGCGCGGCAATCCAAAGAGGAGGAGCGCGGTAATCCCCTGCTGGCGCACCCTGCCCAGCGTCTTCGCGAGACGATCAGGTGACCAGTGAAAGTGTCCTGGGAGTGCGGCAATCGGTCGCTTGATATTGTGACCCGGTCTCACAAAACAGGGTAAGATCAAGCGAGCGCTGGCGACATCCGTCTCACGGATCAACGCCCGCAGATGGGATTGCTGACGCAAACGCCTCAGCCTTGTCGCGGGAAAGCTCATGACCGGGCCCACGCTGTAATGGCCTCGACGAACGCCGGGATCGTGGCCTCCGGTGGTTCAATTGTCACGCGGAGTCCCAGTGCACGTGCGGTACGGCTCGTCACTGGCCCAATACTCGCCACGGCAGCTCGGCGTAACAGCCGTCGGCGCTCAGGAGCTGTCACGGCATGCAGGAAATGTTCCACGCACTGGGAGGAGGTAAAGGTCACCACATCCATCGGCTCCTGCCTGAGTAAGCGACGGACGTGCGCACGCAACCCCGGTGCTGGCTGCGCTTCATAGAGGGGGAGCACATCCACCTGCGCGCCCCAGCGTCGGAGCTGCTCAGGAAGCACCATACGCGCCTGCAACGCGCGTGGGACCAACACCCGCTGTCGTCGCCAGGCGTAACGTCGTAACGCCTTCAAGAGTCCTTCCTGATGAAACGCCTTCGGCACACACGCGACCCCCAACCCGTGCCGCTCGATGGCCTCTGCCGTCTTAGTGCCAATGGCCCCAATCTTCAGATGGCGCAGCACGCGTGTCGTACCATGCGCGTGATGCACGTGTCGCATGAACTGATCCACCCCCTCGGTGCTGGTAAAGAGGAGCCAGTGATAGCGAGCGAGTTCTCGCAGCGCCGCATGGATCCGCCGCTCATCACGCAGCGGTTGCAACACCACCGTCGGGAGTCGCACCACCGCTGCCCCGGCTGCTTCGAGCAGCTGCGCAAAGGCACTCGCGCGATCCGCAGGACGCGTCACCAGAATCCGCCTGCCAACCAGCGGTTGATCCAACTGATCGCGCAACCGCACCACCTCGCCCACGACGACGACCGCGGGCGGCGTGAGGCGGGCGCGTGTGACGCGCTGGTGAATCGTGGCTAAGGTGCCTGTCACGGTGCGCTGCTGAGGCAGGGTCCCCGATGCGATGACGGCGCAGGGTGTTGTCGGCGCTCGACCAGCGCGTCGCAACTCGCGCACAAGGCGCGCGAGTTCAGCCACTCCCATCAAGAATACCAGCGTCCCTCGACCACGAGCGGCGTATCGCCAGTCACGGTGTTGGGTGTGTTTCGTCGGATCTTCATGGCCGGTAAATAGACTCACCGAGGAAGCCAGGGCGCGATGCGTGACAGGAATGCCAGCGGAGGCCGGCACCGCCAAGGCGCTGGTGACGCCTGGCACGACTTCACAGGGGATGCGCGCCCCAGCGAGGGCCACGGCTTCCTCACCACCACGACCGAAGAGAAATGGATCGCCGCCTTTCAAACGCACCACGCGCTTGCCTCGACGCGCTTCGCGGATCAGGAGCGCGTTAATCCGCTGTTGCTGGAACGGTTTCCCCGGTTCTTTCCCCACGTAGATGCGCTTCGCCCGCCTCGGCGCCTTCGCCACCAACTCCGGCGCCACGAGGCGGTCGTAGACCACCACGTCAGCGCGCCGCAGACACTCCGATCCCTTGATGGTGATCAACTCTGGATCACCCGGTCCTGCACCTATTAATGCGACGCATCCATAGCCTCGGCTGCGCGTACCCATCTATCACCCTGCTATCTATCCGCCGATTCCTGTTGCTGCCGTATCGCCGTGATCACATCGTGCCCGGCGTAGAAGAGCGTGGACAGCTTGTGCTGACCTTCGCCAACCTGTTGTTCATCGGCCTCAACCGTCAATGGACCGTCAAATGTCAATACATAGAACTGCACTCGGCCCTCAGCCGGCAAGGGAAATGTCTGCGCGCTCATTAACTGATCAAGATAGCGCTCAGCCATCCCAATGAATTCAAATGCCTCACGACGAACGCTCTCATGTGCCCCCGCGCCAATGAAGCCGCCTCCGCTTGAAAAATACAGGCTGACGGTACCGTCCAATAATGCCAACAACGTGACCGTCCCTTCTGGGTCCCCCGTTTCCATTAGCACGCCCCACACTTGTGGATGTTCAGCCGATGGTGCAACGCCGAGTTCAGCGGGAGTCATCGCGAAGACCTCGGCTCGAAGCGCCTGCGTCATCTCGGATGGCTGCTGCATAGCGACCTCCTCCGCTGCACAGATATGGCTCATGCCCAGCATAATGAAAACTACGCCAACTTGAGCACAGAACAAAGAGCGTGCCCGGAGGGATTCGAACCCACGACCCTCAGCTCCGGAGGCTGATGCTCTATCCAGCTGAGCTACGGGCACTCAAAATCTCGCGAGCTCCAGAGACGCAGAGCTGCTCCGCCAGTTGTGTGGCCATGCGATCGGCAGTCTCCGCGGGACCCATGACCTCGCGACGGATCAAGCGTTTGCCGTCGGGACTGGCGACGACGCCTTGCAATCGCATGGTGCCACCTCGTATCTCGGCTAAGGCGCCGATGGGGACACGGCAGCCACCACCTAACGCACGCAACACGTGGCGTTCCGTCTCGACGGCGAGACGTGTTGGCGCATCATCCAAGGCGCGCACCATCTCGTGCAGTGTCGTATCCGCCTGACGAATCTGTACCGCCAGTGCACCTTGCCCTGGCTCAGGAATGAGCGCGTGCAAGACGTCGCTGATGCGATGCTGCAACCCCAAGCGCATCAGACCAGCTGCCGCCACGACCACGCCATCCAACCGCTCCGTCTCCAGCTGCTTGAGCCGCGTGTCCACATTGCCGCGAATCGGCACGATCTCCAGATCCGGCCTGAGATGCAACAACTGACTTTGCCGTCGCAGACTCGAACTGCCGAGGCGCGCCCTGTGCGGCAACTGCATGAGGCGATGCCCCTCGCGACTCACCAAGGCATCGTGTGGTTCCTCGCGCTCCGGAATGGCAGCCATCACAAGCGCTGGTGGCGATCCCTCGAGTGGAATGTCTTTCAAGCTGTGGACTGCGAGATCAATGTCGTCGCGGAGGAGCGCGTGCTCTAATTCCTTGACAAAGATCCCTTCGCCACTGATGGTCGCGAGCGGAGCCTCCGGCCGCTGATCTGCGGAGGCCGTGATCGGAACGATCGTCCACTCAACATCGGGTGCGCAGTGTCCGAGTTGCTCGCGAATCAGTTCAGCTTGCCGTCTGGCTAACAGGCTCCCGCGCGTCCCCAGGCGGTACGTCATCCTCAGTGACATGCTCAAACCACTCCATGAAGTGGTGGACTTTGCGCTGGACGATGGCCGTCGCCTGGGCCACCGCCTGTTCGCGCTCCTGCCGATGGTCGGCGACGACACTCTGCAGGTCATCAATGTCGTAGAGGTAGACGTTTTCCAGCGCGCTCGTCGCTGGCTCGATGTTCCGTGGGACACCGAGGTCCACCAAAAAGAGCGGCCGCTGGCGCCGCGCTTTCATCAGGTGCGCGATCGCCTCAGCGGTCAGCACGTGGTGCGACGTCGCCGTCGCAGTAATCGCCACATCCGCTTCGACCAGCTCCTCGTGTGAGCGGCTGAGGCCCGTGGCACGGCCACGATATTTCTCAGCTAAGCCCACGGCCTGTTCGAGGGAGCGATTCGCGATCGTCACGTGCGTGGCTCCGCGATCCACCAAATGCTTCAACACCAACTCACTGACCGCCCCTGCGCCCAGGAGCAAGATGTTGCAGTGCTGGAGGTGGCCAAAGATTTTCCGTGCGAGCTCAACCGCGACGGATCCCACTGACGCGGCCCCGCGACTCAAGCCCGTGTGGGTGCGCACCTCTTTCGCCGTGTGCAGCGCCCGCTGAAACAGTGCGTGGAGCAATTTACCGACGGCCCCGTGGCGGTGGGCCAGCGCGTAGGCGTCTTTGACTTGGGCGGTAATTTCCGTTTCGCCCAGGACCATCGAGTCCAGCCCACTGGCCACGCGGAACAGGTGCTCGATGCTCGCGGGCTGCACCTGCGTGTAGAGGCTGGGATCGAGCTGCGCGCGCCCCAACTGGCCGTGCAGCGCCAAAAAATCGTAGAGGCGCGGGAGGACGCCGTCGCTGTCTGGCACCGCGCTGTAAATTTCCACCCGGTTGCAGGTGGACAGGATCGCGCATTCCTCCAGCCCCGTGGTCTCCTGTAGATGCTGGAGCGCGCTGGCTATGTGCTCTCCAGCAAATGCCAGTCGCTCGCGCACCTCAATCGGCGCGGTCTTGTGGTTCACACCCACAACGATAATCTGTCGTCTCACCTGCTCACCATGCACGGTGCACAGCTATAAATATTCATGCCACGTCGGAAGCAACGCGTGAATGCCCACAAACGTCAAGAGGACCAACCCAAAACCGACAATCGAGAGGAGGGCGATTTTCCGTCCCCGCAGCGTGGCCAGCAGCCGCACCGTCAGCAGCACGGCATACCCAAGCCACGTGAGATACGCCAGGCCTTCTTTTGGATCCAGACTCACCCATCGGCCAAACGTGAGTTGCTGCCCTGCGATGCCACACAGGAGCCCTCCGCTAAACAGGGCAAATCCCAACACAATCGCTCTGCAATTCAAGCGATCCAAGCTCGCCAGCGGCGGCAGCCAGTGAAACAGCCGCCCCATGTGCTTGGCTTTGAGCTGCCGTTCCTGGATGAGAAACAATACGCCACTCACACACGCCAGCAAAAATGCGACGTAGCTCAGCAACGTCAACCCAATGTGCCAAAACATCCAGGGGGTCACGGGAGATTTTTCCCCATCACCTGTTTCAGTAGACGTTTCACCCGGGCCTGGGTGTGGCGACGGTTGCCTCGACGCAATTGCTCTAGGAGTCCTCCATACACCAACCGATCCACAAGCCGTTTGCGCTCTTGCGGGGTGCGACCGATCTGACGAATCGTTGGCCGCAGGCGCTCGAGGAGCCGTGTCAAGGCGGCATACTCTGGGCCGATGACACGTTGGATCTCTTTGCGCACGCGCTTAGCCATACCAGGACTGCGACCGCCGGTGGTAATCGCAATCGTCAAGGGGCCGCGCTTAATCTGCGCCGGTGCGATGAAGGTGCAGAGCGTTGGGACATCTACGATATTCACGAAAATTTTCCGTCGTTGTGCCGCGCGAAACACGACCTGCTGTGTGATCGGATCATCGGTGGCTCCGTACACGAGCCACTTCCCTGTGACGTCACTCGCTCGAAAGGTGCGCCGGTGGTAACGGAGACGTCCCTGCCGAGCCCAGCGGCGCACGCGTGGTGTCAACGTCGGACTGACGACGGTCACGTCACCGCCATAGCGAAGGAGCGTTGTGATTTTTTGCTGCGCGACCCGCCCGCCACCGACGACGAGGCACGGTCGGCCTGTCAGGGCGAGGCAGATTGGATAGTAGCCATTCGCTGACGCCATGCTAAGTCCTCAGACGATGCGGTTCGGCGATGAGCGCACGGAGTTGCTCCGCTTCCGATGGTGGCAGATGAAACGTGTGCGCTGCTGCTGGAAACCGTTGTGCCTGCACATCCGCACAAAACGCCTGGACCGTCTGCACGACCGTCTCCCCTAGGTGCGCGTATTGCTTGGCGAACGTTGGCGTCAACCGAGGGTAGAGTCCCAAGAGATCGTGCAACACCAAGACTTGCCCATCGCACGCTGCGCCGGCGCCAATCCCAATCGTGGGGATGCTGAGCCGCTGCGTGATGAGCTGTGCGACTTCCGCTGGCACACATTCCACGACGAGACTGAAGCACCCCACCGCCTCCAGCGTGTCCGCCGCGTCAAGAATCTGGCGAGCTTCGTGCGCGGTTTTCCCTTGCACACGAAACTGGGTTGGATCACTCACGGCCTGTGGGGTGAGGCCCACGTGGCCCATGACTGCGATGCCAGCGGTGATGAGGTGACGCGCAAGCTCTGGAGCGTTCGCGCGCCATTCCAGCTTCACGGCCCCACAGCCGGCCTCGAGGAACTGCTGCGCGCACGCGAGCACCTCACGCGGCGAGCTGTCGAGCGCTGCCTTCGGCAGATCCCCCACGACGAGGGCACGTTGAACCGCGCGACCAACGGCCTGCGCATGTGGGAGCATCTCGGCCATCGTGACAGGGGCGGTGGTTTCATAGCCCAGCACGACCATCCCCAACGAATCACCGACCAGCATAATGTCTACGCCTGCACGGTCCACCCATGCCGCCAGCGAATAGTCGTAGGCGGTCAGCATCGTAATGCGCTCACCGCGTGCTTTCTTTGCCCGAATGGCCTCAGGAGTGATGCGAGTCATCGAACAGCTACCGCGATCTTGGTCCCGTTGCGTGGCGTTTTCCAAGGTTGGCTTTCACGCGCTGCGCAGCTTCCACAACGATGCGCAGCTTCTGCTCCGCTTCCTCGACACTGCGCGTCTTCAATCCGCAATCCGGATCCACGTACACGCGCTCTGGTGGAATCACCTCGAGCACGCGCTCCAACCCTTCGACCGCTTCCTCGACGGATTCGATGCGATGGCTGTGCACATCCACGACACCGCAGCCGAGCTCTTTTGTGAAGGGATGCTTGCGGAAGAGTGCGAGTAGCTCAAAGTTACGGTTCTTCAACTCCAAGTCAATCTGATCTACCGGTAACTCAAGCATCTTCGGATAGATCGTCGTAAAATCGCCATAGCAGATGTGCGTGATCGTTTTTGCTTTGAGTCCTTGGGTCACGCGGCCCAGCGCTTCAATCGCCAACTCGAGTTCTTCGGGTCGCGTCGAGACGGCGGGTTCATCCACTTGAATGTACGTGGCACCCGCACGCTCCAAATCCACGGCTTCCTCGTGCAAGACATCGGCGACAGCCAACGCCACATCCCGCCTTGACGAGTAGTGCTCGTTAAACGACCAGTCCATGATGGTGTACGGACCGGTGAGCATCCCCTTGACTGGCCTTGTGGTCAACGACTGCGCAAATTGCCACCACCCGACGGTGATCGGCGCTGGACGCTTGATCGGACCAATCACGATGGGCTTGCGATAGTAGCGGTTGCCATAGGAACGCACCAATCCACTCGTCGCAAAACCGTCCAGATGCTCGCCAAAGTACGCGGCCATATCCCCACGGTATTGCTCGCCATCCACGATGATATCAATGCCGAGCTTGTCCTGGAACTCCACCCAATAGCGCGTCGCTTTTTCCTCGAGTTGACGGAGCGCGTCTTGCGTGATGTTGCCTTGCCGCGCCTCACGTCGAGCCGTGAGGAGATAGTCTGGTTTCGGCAAGCTGCCGACGGAGGTGGTCAAGAGCATGGAAGGCACTCTTTGGCAAATTCTCTGGCTGCACTGACGAGCGTCGTCAACTTCGTCACCACGCGATCGTGCGGTAAAAACTCCAAGCCGCAATTCGGGCTGACGTACAACTGCTCCGGAGCAACGACTGATGCCAAGCGTCTCCAGAGTTGTTTGAGCGCCGCGGGACGCTCGACCTTGGTGTTGCGCGCATCCATACATCCCACGCCAAGCCCCTTGTCCTTCGGCCACTTGAGCCGCTGGATCGTCTCCACTAACTGCGGTGCCTCGACAAAATCGAGCCCGACACCGTCAATCTCAGCGTCCAGCAATGCCTCGATCGGGAGCTGTGGAGGACCAAAATAGATCTGGAGAACTTTGGCGGCCTGCACGTTATCTACGACCATATGGAGCGCCGAGAGCACTTCGCGGGATTTGGGTTGCCCAAATGCCAGCGCGGGTTCATCAATTTGAATGACCGTCGCACCCGCGTGCTGCAACGCCTCTGCCTCTTGTCGCAACAACTGTGCGATTTCCTGCAGGAAGAAACCGTCATTGCGAAAGGCGCGGTCTTCTGCAAGTTGAGCAACGGTGTACGGTCCAGGCAAGACCGCTTTGAGTGTTGCCCGTTTCACAACCGATCGTGCTACCGTGAACTGGTCAACGAGGCGTTGCGCTTTCCGCTGCGGCTTGCCTGTGATGATCGGCTTGCGGTAGTAGACGTTGTTGTTGAAATACCGCGTGAGTCCATTGATCTCAATGTTACTCCACTGGCTCACGACCGACGTCACCAGATCTTCCCAGCGTATCTGGCCGTCAGTGATGATATCAAGCCCCAGGGATTCCTGTTCCGCGATGACCTGTTGCGTGACGTCCTGAAAGACGCGTTCCAGCTCCTGATCGCTGAGCGCTTTTTTCTGCCACCGATTGATGGCGCCGATCACCGTGGTGCCGTACGCCTCTTCCGCGACTTTCGGATAACTGCCAATCACGGTCGTGTGCACCTATAGCTATGCTCCCTTGTGCGCAATGAGTTCCGCAATTTGCACCGCATTCGTCGCCGCGCCTTTCCGCAAATTATCCCCGACGACCCACAGGGCAAGCCCGTTGGCCGTTGACGGATCGCGGCGAATGCGCCCAACGAAGACCTCATCGCGTGAGGCCACATCAATCGGTAACGGATATTTTCCACGCGGCGGGTCATCCACAACACGCAGACCTGGCGCCTTCCGCAGCAGCTCCCTGGCTTGAGCGGGACTGATGGCTCGTGCACATTCCACCACCACGGACTCGGCATGGCCGATCAACACCGGTACGCGCACACACGTGGCCACCACGGGCAGCGTTGGCTCGCTCAAGATTCTCCGTGTCTCATGCACCATCTTCCACTCTTCCTGTGTGTAATCCTCGTCGGCAAACGAGCCAATCTGCGGAATGATATTCCACGCAATCTGGGCTGGCAACACACGAGTCGCCCTGCCCTGCACGTGAGGATGGAAGCCGACGAGTTTCCTCGCGACGTCACCACCCCGTGTGAGTCGCAGTCGCTGCACCAGCGCTGTGGTTTCGGTGATGAGTTGATACATCGCCTTGGCTCCGGCGCCAGAGACGGATTGAAACGTGGTGACCACGACACGGCGCAGATGCGCAGCATCGTGCAATGGTTTCAACGCCATGACCAGGATGATCGTGGAACAATTGGGATTGGCGATAATCCCGTTGTGCGAGGCCAGCGCCTGCGGATTGACCTCGGGCACGACGAGCGGCACGTCGGGATCCATGCGGAAGGCGCTCGAGTTATCCACGACCACTGCGCCACGTCGAGCGGCTGCTGGAGCAAACTCGAGGCTACGCAACGCCCCGGCACTAAACAAGGCGAGGTCAATCCCATCGAAGGCCTGTGCGCTCAACGGCTCGACGCGATACGACTGGCCGTGAAAGTGGAGGCGTTTTCCTCTCGAGCGCGCTGAAGCCAGTGGCACGAGGCGCTTGATGGGAAATCGTCGCTCCTCCAAGACGCGGAGCATTGCGCTCCCCACAGCACCGGTCGCTCCGACGACGGCCACATTCAACGCGTTGCGCCGTGTCATGCGCGCACCCGTGCCCCTACTTTGGCATTAAGCAATTTGACGATCATGTCGCCCACTGCCGATGTGGAATACCCCATCTGACCAGCCGCAAGACTCTTCAACTTTTCTTTCACCACACGCGCGATGGCCCCGTCAACCCACTGTGCCGCCTCATGGGCTCCAAGGGTATCGAGCATCATGCCGCACGCGGCAATGGCGGCCAGCGGATTGATCGTGTTCTTGCCTGTATACTTTGGCGCTGAGCCGCCGATCGGCTCAAACATCGAGACGCCTTCGGGATTCAAGTTGCCACCGGCCGCGATGCCCATCCCCCCTTGAATCATGGCACCCAAGTCGGTGATGATGTCGCCAAACATGTTATCAGTGACGATCACGTCAAACCACTCCGGATTTTTCACCATCCACATGCAGACCGCATCAACGTGGGCGTAATCGGTCGTGATACGAGGAAAGTCCTTCGCCACGTCGCTAAACACGCGCTGCCACAAATCGTGGGCATAGTTCAGCACATTCGTCTTGCCGCAGAAGGTGACCTTGTTCCGTCCATGCGTTTGGGCGTAGTGAAACGCGAATCGGATGCACCGCTCCACCCCTGGACGTGTGTTGCGACTGATTTGCAGCGCGACTTCCTGCGGTGTGCCTTTGCGTTCGAAGGACCCTTCACCGACGTAGAGTCCTTCGGTGTTCTCGCGCACGACGACAAAATCAATGTCGTCGGGGCCTTTGTCCTTGAGGGGCGTGTCAACGCCAGGATACAGTTTCACCGGCCGCAGGTTGATGTACTGATCTAACCCGAAACGAATTTTGAGGAGCAACCCCCGCTCGAGGATGCCTGGCGCCACATCGGGATGCCCCACCGCACCGAGGTAGATGGCATCCATCCGACGGAATTCCTCCACGGCTGAGTCTGGCAAGACCTCGCCGGTTTTGAGATACCGCTCGCCGCCGAAATCGTAGCGGTGCAGGTCGCAGCGAAATCCGCTGAGCGCACTGACGGCCTGCAGCACTTTCAGGCCCTCACGCATGACTTCAGGCCCTGTGCCGTCGCCAGGAATCACCGCGATGCGATAGGTTGTTGGCTGTGTCATCGTGTTACTTTACCACCCACCAGAGCAGTGCCACGGCACCGAGCAGGCTTAACCCACCCAAAATCCGCACGACCAAGATTTGCTGCGCAGGATCCATCCGTGGCATCGTGCGTCCCACGAGCCGAAAAGACCCTGCCACGATGCGCTGGCCGGTCTTCCGGAAAATATCCAAAACCATCCGTGGTCGCAGCAGCATAACGACGCCACGCAGCACCGCCAGCACGGCGTAGCAGCCGAGGAGGATCTGTTTCCAAAAGAGGTGCAAGCCTTCCCAGGCCATGTGCGGAAAATTTACGCGATGCGTCCTATCATCGGGCTACTGGCAGCCGCGTACGGTTTCTTGGGAATCCGACCCGCTTCATACGCCAAGCGTCCGGCCTCCACCGCCAGTCGCATCGCGTGCGCCATCTTGACCGGATCGTTGGCACCGGCAATCGCGGTGTTCATCAACACACCATCGGCGCCGAGTTCCATCGCCACTGCCGCGTCGGACGCGGTCCCCACGCCTGCATCCACGATAACCGGCACCTGCACCGCCTCGAGGATGAACCGAATCGTCAACGGGTTGAGTATGCCCTGACCGGATCCGATGGGCGCGGCCAACGGCATCACACACGCCGCTCCTGCGTCTGCCAATTTTTTCGCCATGATCGGATCGTCATTCGTGTAGGGCATGACGATGAAGCCCTCTTTGACCAACACGCGCGTCGCCTCGAGCAACGCCTCGGTGTCTGGGAGTAATGTCTTGTCGTCGCCGATGACTTCCAGTTTGACGAGCTCAGACAATCCCGCCTCACGGCCCAGCCGCGCGGTGCGAATCGCCTCCTCCGCGGTGTAACAGCCAGCGGTGTTCGGCAGGACGGTGTATTTGGCGCGATCCAGGTAGTCCAGGAGCGACTCCTCCTGAGGATTCGAGAGGTTGACGCGCCGTACAGCCACCGTCACCATTGCAGTGCCGGAGGCCTCCAGCGCCTCGCGCATGAGTTGGAACGAGGCATACTTGCCGGTCCCGAGGATGAGCCGCGAGGTCAAGGTATGCGCACCGACCTGCCATGTCGAGCGATTCGTCTGCACCACAGCCATGGCCGCCGGCTCCTTCATCCGAGGGGACGCAACCAGCCGATAAATTCCAGTCCTCGACGGACCAGCATCACGCCAATCGCTGCCAACAGGAGGCTCGCAATTTTCGAGAGGACTTTGCTGCCGCCTTCGCCCAGCCAACGCATGAGCTGCTCCGCACTCCAAAACATCGCGCCGACGAGTGCGATGTTGAGGACCAGCGCGATCAGCGTCGGACCGAGACCCACACTATTCGTCAGCAACACCAGCGTCGCCAACACCGCCGGGCCCACGATGAGCGGCACCCCGAGTGGGACGATTCCGACATCGCCGGCGATCGTTGCCAGCGTCCCCTTCGGATTGACCAGCTCCAGGACAGCCAAGATGAAGAGGAGCAACCCTCCTGCAATCATGAAATCGCCCACCGTCACCCCCAACACCTGCAAGAGATATCGGCCCACAAAGAGAAACGCCACGGCCACTCCGCAGGCGGTGGCGAGTGACTGGCGGACAACTATCCTCCGCTCCTGCGGTGTCAGACGCCGCGTCAACCCCACAAACACGGGGAGCAACCCAAATGGGTCCACCGCGACGAAGAGCGGAATGAACGCCAGCACAACGGCAGGCCACGTAACTAGTTGCGGCATCGTAAACTATATATTATAGCGGTTAAGGCCGAAAATGACAAGCCACAAACCGCCCCGATGCCTTTTCGAGCAGCAGAGGGTTCTCCTCCGTGCATCGGGGTTGAGCCAGGGGGCAGCGCGTCCTAAAGGCGCACCCTGACGGAGGATGCAGCGGTGAAGGCAGTTCCCCCTGATCCTCGATCCCTGCGTGACGCAGGCCTGCGGACTCGAGGAGGAGTTCAGTGTACGGATGGGCCGGTTGCCGGAACAGGTGTGCGGCGGGGGCTTCTTCAACGATCCGACCCAAATACATGACGGCGATGCGCTGGCACATCGAGCCAATCACCCGCAGGTCATGCGAGATGAGCAGATAGGCCAGTTGACGCTCCTGTTGCAGCCGCCGCAGCAGTTCCAACACTTGGGCACCAATCGAAACGTCGAGGGAAGCCACCGGCTCATCGAGGATCAACAGCTTGGGCTCGACGGCTAGCGCACGGGCAATGGCCACACGCTGACGTTCTCCCCCGCTGAGTTCGCGCGGGAATCTCCGCTGATACGATTGCGGAAGGCCTACCATGGCCAACAGGCGCTCGACCGCCTCATCGCACGCACCTGCTGAGGACACCAGCCGATGTAACCGCAACGGCTCACGCAACGTCGCACCAACCCGCTGGAGCGGATTCAACGAACTCGTGGGGTCTTGAAAGACGAGTTGAATTTCGCGGTGCATGGCTAAGGACGCATGGCCATTCGTGAAGGACTGGCCGCGATAGGCAATGCGTCCTGCTGACACGGGCTCGAGCTGTGTGATGAGTTTCGCCAATGTGGATTTGCCGCAACCAGATTCCCCCACGAGACCCACGATTTCTCCCGATTGAATGGCGAGATCAACGCCACGTACCGCCGCAATCTGCCCCACCACACGACGCAGCGGACCGCTGCGATACGGAAACTGCTTGGTGACACCGCGCAATTCGAGCAGTAACTCGCTCATGCGCCACCCGCCAATCCTGCCACGCGCGGCTGCGCTGCGAGCAAATGCTTCGTGTAGTCGTGTTGCGGTTGCTGGAGCACGCGCTGAGCCGGACCGACCTCAACGATCTGTCCCTGCCACATGACCGCGAGGCGGTCAGCCAGCTGGCGTATCAAATGAATATTGTGACTGATCACGAGCATACTCAAACTGAAATCGCGCTGTAGTTGTTTGAGGAGTGCGACTATTTGCCGTTCGAGGGTTACATCCAAGGCGGTCGTCGGTTCATCAGCAATGAGGAGCCGTGGTTGCGACGCGATGGCCATCGCAATCATGATGCGCTGTTTCGTCCCGCCTGAGAGTTCGTGCGGGTAACTGCGCAACCGCGCCTCAGCCGCTGGGATGCCGACGCGCTGCAAGAGCCCCATGGCCGCTTGTTGCGCAGCACGTCCCCGCTGTGCGGTATGGAGCTCGAGCATTTCCACGAGCTGTCGGCCCACCGTCAGCACGGGATTCAAGGATGTTGCGGGCTCTTGAAACACGTACGCAATGTCGCCACCGCGCACGCGGTGGAGTGTCCGTAACGGTTGCTGGAGCAAATCGCGTCCCTGAAAATGGACGGCTCCTTGACGAATGATCGCCGGCGGTTCCGGTAATAACCGTGTGACGGCCAACCCCAGCGTGGTTTTGCCAGACCCCGACTCACCGACCAGCCCCAGCATCTCGCCAGCACCAATGCTCAATGAGACGTCATTGACGGCACACACACGCTCTGTCCGCGTCGCGAACTCGATGGTGAGATGTTGAATGTCCAGCATCAGGAACGCCTCGAGAGATCCCGTAATCCTTCGCCCACTACGGTAAAGGCTAAGACCGTCAACAAAATCGCCAGCCCTGGAAAGAGCGTTTGCCACCAGGCCACACCCAGCGTGCCCTTCGCATCCATCAACAGATTCCCCCAACTTGGGACTGGCGGCTGCACACCCAACCCAAGAAAACTTAACGATGATTCGATCAAGATGGCTGTCCCCACACCGAGCGTCGCACTGACCAACACCGGCGCGAGTGCATTGGGCAAGAGGTGCCGCCACATAATTTGCGGTGCACGCAGACCCAAAACCCGTGCGGCCTGAATGAATTCACGCTCCTTGAGACTGAGCACTTCAGCGCGCACCAGCCGCGTCACCGTCATCCAGCCCGTGAGCCCAATAATGAGAATAATGCTCGTGAGGCTCGGACCCACCATGGCAATGATCGCCAGTAAGAGAAAGAGGGATGGGAAACAGAGCATGATATCCACAATGCGCATGATGACTGCGTCAATCCATCCGCCGAACCAACCAGCCAGCAATCCCAAGACGGTACCGATCCACAGCGTCAGACCGACCGCTCCCAGTCCAATCAGCAAGGAGATCTGCGCACCAAACAGGAGGCGGCTGAACACGTCGCGTCCCAAACTGTCCGTGCCGAACCAGTGGACCGATGAGGGCGGCAGCAGCGCTTCAGGGAGATTGATGGCGCGCGGATCATGGGTGGAGACCAGTGGTGCTGCGACGGCTAACACGGCAAGGATCACGAGAAACCCTCCACCCAGTCGCACCCAGAAGATCGCCGATTTCATCGCTGGCTCTCCACGCGGATGCGCGGATCGGCATACGCATACGCCACGTCGGCTAACAAATTACCAATGAGTGTCATGATGGCGCCGATCGTGAGAAATCCCATGATCATCGGATAATCACGCGCCATGGCTGACTCAAATGCTAGCCGTCCTAAGCCGGGAATCGAAAAAATGGTTTCAAAGATGACGCTGCCGCCAATGAGGCCCGGCACGGAGAGACCGAGAATGGTGATGATGGGGAGCAAGGCATTCCGCATCGCATGGCGGAATAAGACGTGATGTTCCGCGAGCCCTTTCGCGCGCGCGGTGCGAATGTAGTCTTGCTGCAGCACCTCCACCATGCTGCTCCGCATGTAGCGAGAGATGCCAGCCAAACTGGTAAACGCCGACACACACACAGGGAGCAGCAAGTGCCGTCCCAAATCCACCCACTGCGCCCCACGTCCCATCGCCTCATAGCCAATACGATGGAGACCGGACACTGGTAACCATTGCAGTTGGACGCCGAACCAACGCATGAGGAGGAGCGCCAACCAAAATGTGGGCATGGAAAATCCCAGAAACACGAGGATGGTGGTCGCTTGATCGAAGACGCCCTGGGGACGCGCCGCGGCCCACACGCCGATGGGCACCGCGATGAGGAGAATCAGGAGCAGCGACAGCACGTTAATCGTCAGCGTAATCGGCATGCGCTCGGCGATCTTCTGCATGACCGGCTGCTGGTCCCCCACCATCGAGCGCCCGAAATCGAACGTCACGAATCGCTTGAGCCACCGTCCATACTGCACGTGTAACGGCTGATCCAGTCCGTAGATCTCGTTCAGGCGCTGCCGCGCTTCAAGGGAGACCTTCGGATTGAGTTCCGTCAGCATCTCCGTCGGTGTCCCGGGGGTGAGATGAATCACGAGGAAGGAGATCAGCGTAATCCCGAACAAGAGAGGGAGGACGCTGATTCCTCGTCGCCACAGATAGGCCATCATGGCTGCAATCTCCAGTGGCTGTAGCGTTGTTCCTCGAGGGGGACGTACCAGTCAATGAGGTTGTAGCCGAGGCCGATCACCGAGGGGATCACGTTGCGAAAACGCGCGTGCACGAGGGGGAGGGCATCCGGCACATAGAGGAACGTGTAGGGTTGATCCTCATAGATGAGGGCGTGGATCCGTCGGTAGATGGCCGTGCGCTGCGCCTGATCAAAGGTCCGCCTGCCCTCAACGATTAAGCGATCCACCTCCGCGTTCTGGTAACTGCCCAAGTTGAACTCGCCCGGTTTCGTCTTCGAGGAGTGAAAGATGTCGAACACATCGGGATCGCGCGACAAAGCCCAACCCAACAAAATCACCTCAAAGTTTTTGGTGTGGATAAACTGCGCGATGAACACACTCCACTCCACCACGCGAATCTCCACATCAATACCGATCTCGCGCCATCGTCGCTGGATGATTTCCGCAGCCTTTTGCCGCGGCTCATTGCCCTGATTCGTGAGGAGCGTAAACGCAAAGCGCGTGCCCGCGCGATCTAGCCAGCCATCACCGTCGGTATCGCGCCATCCAGCCTCAGCTAACAGCGTACGCGCGCGTTCGGGATCATACGGCGCTGGGCTGATGTCAGCATTGTAGGCCCAGGATTCTGGTGGAAACGGGCCGGTGGAAACGCGCCCCAAACCCAACAGCACGCCCTCAATAATTTCTTCTTTATTGATCGCGGAGTTCAGCGCCTGGCGCACGCGTTTATCAGCAAACTTCGGATCCTTCAGGTTGTAGCCCACATAAGTGTAGCCGAAGGAGGGATACCGAAAGGGACGGTAGTACGTTTGGAAAAAAGATGTGGCGATCTGCCGACGATATTGCAACGGGGTTACGCCACTCAGATCAACCTGTTGGGTCGAGAGTTCAAGAAACATCGTCGCTTGATCCGGAATGATGCGATAGAGGTAGCGATCCAGGTGGGGTCGGTGCTCGAAGTAGTCAGGATTGGCGACCAACTCGATGAACTCGCCCGTCTTCCAGCGTCGGAAACGGTACGGCCCGGTGCCGACGGGCTGGCGCGCCACGGGCGATGTCTGCCAGTCCACACCCTCGAGCAGATGCCTCGGCATGATCCACATCCCCCAACTGGCCAAGCCCGGGGCAAACGGTTCCTTGTAGCGCACCTCCACCGTGTAGTCGTCGAGGACGGTCAGCGACTTCACCCGCTCGAAATCACCGCTGTACGGCGTGGGCACGTGAGGGTCAATGAGCTTGTCGTACGTAAACTGCACATCGCGGGCGGTGAAGGGAACGCCATCATGCCAGCGGACGTTTTTCCTCAGATGAAACACGATGACGAGTCCCCCGTCTTCAATGTCCCACCGTTCGGCCAAGTCGCCGACGAGGGTTAAATCAGGCGCGTACTTGACCAGGCCATTGAAGACCAAGCCGCAGATGTCGGCTGAGGCGCTATCCGAGGCGAGAATGGGAATCAGGGTGCGCGCATCACCGATGGAACCAACCACCAGGGTGTCGCCCATCGTCGGTGTGGGATCGGCCGTTGCGCCAGGGAGCGCTCCTTGTGACGCGGGCCTGCCACAACCGAGGAGGGCCACCATCGCGAGACACAACAAGCCCTCCCTGTGGTGGGAGGGCCGTGAATATCTAGCTGGAGTTACGGAGCGTGGTCTGTCCGCTGGGAATCTCCTTCGCTCTCCATCGAGGGCGCGGTGGGCGCAGCCGGCACAGCCTGCGGGGCAAGCGGCACAGGCACGGTGGAGCCAAGACGCGCCGGATCCAGCAGTGAGCCTCCCCGTCGCGACGAGAGGATGGTCAGACTGATGCAGGTCACCATGAACACCACGGCACAGATCGCAGTCGCTCGCGTGAGAAATGTGCCCGCTGAGGTGCCAAGGATGGACTGGGCCACTCCTCCTCCAAACGCTTCGGCTAAGCCGCCCTTCCCCGCTTGCAGCAAGATGACGGCGATGAGGATGAACGAGACGAAGATGTGGATCGTCAACACCAGGCCAAACACCACCTAGGTCCTCCCCCCTGCGTGCGCAGAGACCGCTTTCCGCCCGGCCTCGATGATCGCTGCGAAACTCGATGGATCCAGGCTCGCTCCCCCGACGAGCGCACCGTCCACATCAGGCAGTGACAACAGCTCGCCCGCATTCTCCGGCTTGACGCTGCCCCCGTACTGAAGGCGCACGTGCTCTGCCGCGTCGCCTCCTAGATGCTCCTTGATCCATCCGCGAATCATCCGATGCGCCTCATCCGCCTGCGCTGAGGTCGCGTTCCTGCCGGTGCCAATCGCCCACACCGGCTCATAGGCCATGACCATCTGGCTCACCTGTGGCGCGCTGAGTCCTGCCAATCCTTGTGCAAGCTGTCGCTCCAACACCGTAAACGTCTGGTTGCGGTCGCGCTCCTCCAAGGTTTCGCCGATGCACATGATTGGCGTGAGCCCCGCAGCCAGGGCGGCTTTGACTTTCCTGTTCACCGTCGCATCCGTCTCGTGAAAAGATTGCCGACGCTCCGAGTGACCGATGATGACATACTGACATCCTGCTGCCATCAGCATCGTTGCTGAGACCTCGCCAGTGTAGGCGCCTTCAGGTTCCCAGTACAGGTCCTGCGCGCCTAACGCGATCCCGCTGCCCTTGAGCGCGTGGGCTGTTTCCGTCAGCGCGACGAACGACGGGCAGATGGCCACCTCGACCGCTTCCAACTGCTGCGCGGTGAGGAGGCGTCGAACGGCCTCGACGAACGCGACCGCTTCTCGCCCTGTCTTGCACATCTTCCAGTTGCCGGCAATCAGCAGGCGACGCATGTCACGTTAGCGATCCTGCAACGCCGCGATGCCAGGCAACACCTTCCCCTCGAGATACTCGAGGGAGGCGCCCCCGCCTGTCGAGACATGCGCCATGCGCGCGGCCAGGCCCAGGTGCGCGAGGGCCGCACCGGTATCGCCACCACCGATCACCGTCGTGATCTGCTCCGCGCGGTCGCTTAAGCATTGTGCGAGCGCTCGTGTGCCCTCAGAAAAGGGTGGGACTTCGCACACGCCGACCGGGCCGTTCCACACCACGAGCTTGGCCGTTGCCAGTGCGCGGAGGAACGCAGCGCGCGTTTTGGGTCCGATGTCCACGCCCAGCCACCCATCGGGAATCGCGGCGTCTGACGTGATCTGTCGCGCACGGGGATGGTTGAGATCGGTCGTGATCACGTGATCCGCCGGCAACTGCAACGCGCACGGTTTGGCCGCAGCCTTGGCGAGCAGTGCTTTGGCGACGATGACTTTGTCCTCTTCCGCCTTCGATGTCCCAACCGCTACACCCTGGGCCTTGAGAAACGTGTAGGCCATCGCGCCGCCGATGAGCATTCCATCCACGCGCTCGAGGAGGTTCGTGATGACGCCGATTTTATCCGAAACTTTTGCGCCACCCAAGATCGCGATGAACGGTTTAGCCGGATGGTTGAGGAGTTGCTCGAAGAAACGAATTTCTTTCTCGAGGAGGAGCCCGGCCACGGCGGGAAGATAGTGGGCCACCCCTGCCGTGGACGCGTGCGCGCGGTGGGCTGAGCCAAAGGCGTCGTTGACGTAGAGGTCACCGAGGCTGGCCAACGCCTTGGCAAACGCTGGATCGTTTCGCTCTTCCTCCACATGGAAGCGGACGTTTTCCAACACCAGCACGTCGCCAGCGTTGAGCCGTTGCACGTGCGTCGTCACGGCTGGCCCCACACAGTCATCCGCCTTCTGCACCGGACGATGCAGGAGCTCACCTAAGCGTTTGGCGATGGGGTCCAGTCGCACCGTGGGATCAGGGCCCCCCTTCGGCCGCCCCAGATGGCTCATGAGAATGACCTTCGCTCCCTGCTGGATGGCGTACTGAATCGTCGGAAGGCTTTCGCGAATGCGGGTGTCATCGGTAATGCGCCCGCTGGCATCTTGCGGGACGTTAAAGTCCACCCGTATGAGGACGCGTTTGCCAGCAAGCGCCACATCACGCAGCGTCTGTTTCGTGCTGGTGGCAGTCGGCATGCTAGACCTTGGCGACAGTCGCTGCTTTGGCGGGCCGCTTCGCCGCGATATATTCGATGAGATCCACGACGCGGTTGGAATAGCCCCACTCGTTGTCGTACCAGCCGAAGGTCTTGATGAGCGTCCCGTCCACAAGGTAGGTCAGCGCCGCATCAAAGCTGCACGACTTGTCGCTGCCGTTAAAGTCTTTGGAGACGAGCGGCTCTTCACAGTACTCCAGATACCGCTTCAGCGGTCCGGCCGCGGCGGCCTTGAAGGTCGCGTTGACCTCCTCCTTCGTCGTGGCCTTCGCCACGTCCACGGTCAAATCAATGACCGAGACGTTCGGCGTGGGTACGCGGATCGCCAGGCCATCGAGCTTGCCTTTGAGCGCCGGGAGGACCAGCCCGATGGCCTTGGCCGCGCCCGTCGTCGTCGGAATCATGGAGAGCGCTGCCGCGCGTGCGCGGCGCAGATCGCTGTGCGCTAAGTCCAGCACGCGCTGATCATTGGTGTAGGAGTGGATCGTGGTCATGAGGCCCCGCCGAATCGTGAACCGTTCATGTAAAATTTTCGCCATGGGGGCCACGCAATTCGTCGTGCACGAGGCGTTCGAGATCACGTGGTGTGTGTCGGGATCATACATCTGCTCGTTGACGCCGAGGACAATCGTAATGTCCTCGTGTTTCGCTGGCGCGGTGATGATGACCTTCTGCGCGCCACCGGCCAAGTGCTTCGCGGCTTGCTCCTTCTCGGTAAATACGCCGGTGGACTCGATGACGATCGCAACACCCAGATCGCCCCAGGGAATCTCCGCTGGATCGTTGTGCGTGAGGACCTTGAGTTCCTGGCCATTGACGCGTATGGCGTTGGGCAGCGCCTTGACCTCTCCCTCAAAGCGGCCGAGGATGGAGTCGTACTTCAAGAGGTGCGCCAGCGTTGCCGTCGGCGTGGGCAAGTCGTTGACCGCCACAAACTGGATGTCGCGTCGTGGCAGGCCTGCCCGCAAGACATTGCGCCCAATCCGTCCAAAGCCATTGATCCCGACACGAATGGCCATGCGGCTAACTCCTGGTAGTAGTTGAGGTTAGTATCAGTTTGTTAGTATAACACGTTTGGGATGAACTGTCAAATGGAGGCGTTACGCAAGTCTTCCGCCGCCAGTTCCGGCGGTGTGGGGTTGATGTAAAAGCCCGTTCCCCACTCGAAGCCGGCCACCTGCCTCAGCGTCGGCATCAGCTCAAAGTGCCAGTGGTAATCCTCGCGGTTCCCCTCTTCGATCGGCGCGGTGTGCAGAATAAAATTGTAGGCCGGATTCTTGAGCGCCGAGCGCAGCCGCCGCAGGGCCTCGCGTAACGCACGCGCCAAATCCTGCAACTCATCGTCAGGCACGAGGAGAAAATCCGCGCGGTGGAATTTGGGGAGGATGCAGAGCTCATACGGGAAACGAGACACATACGGCGCAAAGACAGCAAAGGCGCTCGTCTCGCAGACCACACGCTCGCGCGCCTCCAACTCTTGATGCAGGACATCGCAGTAGGCGCAGCGGTCGCGATACTCAAAGTGTTGTGCGCAGCCGTTGAGTTCGTCGGCAACACGGATGGGGACCACGGGCAGCGCGATGAGTTGCGAGTGCGTATGCTCGAGCGATGCGCCGGCAGCCACCCCGTGATTTTTGAAAATGAGCACGTATTTGAGGCGCTGGTCGCCGCGCAGTTCCCTGGAGCGCAGTTGGTACGCGTGCAACGTCCGCGCAATGTCTGGGGCGTCCAAATCGGCCAACTGCCATTGATGATTGGTGGATTCGACGATGACTTCGTGGGCGCCCACCCCCCGGCTCATATCAAAGATACCGATCCCGCGCCGCTGCAAGTCTCCTTCGATCTGCAGGGCGGGAAACTTGTTGGGCACGACGCGTAGCGTCCAGCCGGGACCGTTCGGCTGTCCCCCGCTGGGCCGCTCGGCATAGACTTCGGGAGGCGTCATGGCTTCATTGCCAGGACAGAAGGGACAGGTCCCTGTGCCTTTGACGTCGGCGGACTCAAACTCAAAATCGCCGACGCGGCTGGGATGCGAGGTATTGATGATCACCCAGCGGCCGGTCACGACATCGCGGCGTAACTCCGACTCCGACGGCACGCTGGTGATGTGATTCTGTCCTTTCCGCGGTTCAGTGAGTGCCATGGCGTTCCTGTGGTTGTTGATCGCGTAAATAGGTCACCGCGTCTTCCGGCGGTGTGGGGTTGATGTAAAAGCCCGTCCCCCACTCGAAGCCAGCCATACGCGTGAGGCGCGGCATAATTTCCAGATGCCAGTGGTAGTCCTCTTTGATCGTCCGCCAGTAGTGGGCGCGCGTGCTGGTGGGCCGCCGGAAGGGGGCGGTATGCACGATGTAGTTGTAGGGAGGATTCGCTAACGTCTGCTTGAGCGAGGTCAGCATCTGTCGCAGGGTGCGTGCGATGCCTTGGAGTTCCGCAGCCGCTGTGCTCCCAAAATCGCAGGAGTGGCGTTTCGGCAACAGACACAGTTCGAACGGAAACCGCGATGCAAAGGGCGCCAGGACAATGCCATGTTCCGATTCACACACCACCCGCGTGCCGCTCTCGCGCTCTTGCGCAATCATGTCGCAGTAGAGGCAGCGATCGCGATAATGGAAATACTGCTTCGCCCCTTCGAGTTCCTCTTTGACGCGCTTGGGAGTCACCGGGGTCGCAATCAACTGGGACCGGACGTGCGGGATGTAGCCGCCGCCAGCCGCCCGCCCGTGATTCTTAAACAGCAACACGTACTTGAAGCGCGGATCGTGCTGGAGATCGTTGAGCCGCGCCTGGTACGTCTGGAGGACGGCGTGCACGTCCTCATCACTCAGCTCGGTTAAATCGCCACAGTGCCTGGGCGATTCGATGATGACTTCGTGGGCACCGATCCCGCGCATGACATCATAGGCGCCGTAGCCCCGACGATCCAATTGGCCCTCGATACGCAACACCGGAGCCACGCTGGGCACGACGCGCACCTGCCACCCTGGCCCATTGGGTTGGCTCTTCGACGGGCGCAGCGCGAAAATTTCCGGCGGCGTGCGGTCCTCGCGGCCCTCACAGAATGGACAGGGTTCCTCACTCGGCACGCCTTGCGGATGAGGAAAATCGTTGGGTCGTTTCGCGCGCTCGGTCGCGATGATCACCCAGCGGCCGGTCACGGGGTCCTTGCGGAGTTCAGGCATCGGGTGACGCCCCGAGGTGAGCGCCGACGCGCACGGCATGACCACGGCAAAACGCCGCGGCTGCCATCGGACGACCACCAGCGAGTTGCACCATCGTGACCAGCACACCGCCCTCCCCTGCTGAGATGACCAATCCTGCGTCGGTCAACTGCACGATGGTGCCGGGGGTGGCCGTCGCACAGCCGATGGCCACGCGCCCTTGCTGCACTTTGAGGAGTTGGCCTTGCCATGAGGTCAACGCACCCGGCCACGGCTGAAGACCGCGGATGCGATTCACAATCGTCTGCGCCGGCTGGGCCCAATCAATGCGGCCTTCAGCCTTGGTGAGTTTCGGAGCCAGGGTGGCCGCGCGCTCCTCTTGCGGATGCCACTGCACGTCGCCTCGCTCCAGCAAGTCCACGGCCCGCACGACGAGGTGCGCTCCCTGCTGGGCGAGCCGATCACGCAACTCGACCGCCGTTTCCTCGGGATGAATTGTCGTCATGTCTTGCAACAGCACGTCGCCACTATCCAACGCCTCGGTCATGCGAAACACCGTGACCCCGGTGACGGCGTCGCCGTTGAGAATTGCTCGCTGGATGGGCGCGGCGCCACGATACTTGGGTAACAGCGAGGGATGCATCCCCAGCATCCCATGTCGAGGGAGGCGCAGCATGGTCGCTGGAATTTTCTCGCCATAATCCACCGCGATCCCCAGCTCAGGCTGTGTCGCCTGCACGCGTTGCGTAACACACTCATCGAGTCGCTCCGGCTGCCAACAGACGACACCGCGCCCTTGGACCGCCTGCGTCACGGGCGACGGTTTGAGGGTGAGGCCACGCCCCTGGGCCCGAGCCGGTTGGGTCACACAGGCGACGATCGTATGGCGTGAAGCACACAACTGCTCCACGGTTGGCACAGCCACGCGCCCTGTCGCGAAGATCACCACCTTCACAATAAATGAGCATTGTAGCGTGTGGAGCGCAAATTGCAAGCCTGTTAGCAGGGATCCACGTCCACCGTCACGGCGCTGCCTTGCCAGCGACGGCTGCCACCGAGTACTGTCCGCAGCCACCTCAGGAGCGCAGCGAAACGCTGTCCCCGCAACACCACATGCCAGTGATATTCGCCGCGTCGCTTGACGGGGGCGAGCGGTGCAGGGCCCAAGAGACTGAGGCCTCGCGGATGCCGTGCGGCGCGGAACGCCTCGGCCAAGGCGCCGGCGTTCTGCTCAACCGTTGGCGCCCGACGAGCGCGCAACGTCACAGCGATCACATGCGTCCAGGGGGGTAAGTGAAACTGACGTCGGAGTCGCAACTCCTGACGAGACCACTGGTCGAGCTGCTGCTGTGCGAAGCGGAGCAGCGGAATGTACGTGGGGTTGCGCGTCTGGAGGAAGAGTCGTCCGCCACCCGCCCACTGAAGACACTGCAGCGCGCGCATGTAGTGTTGGATCAGGCGCTCGGCACTGCGAAAATCCGTGCCAGTGACCAAGAGATCGCTGGCCAAGATCCCGATGAGCGACACCGGTGGGAGCGGCCAGCCGTGCAGCACTGCCTCGGTGCCAACCAGCACCTGCCACGTGGGTGCCTGCGGCGGCGTGAGCCAGTGGTCACGAGTTGGCCGTCGGCCGACGTCTGCTCGCGTGACGCGGAGGAGCTGGAGAGTGGGAAACCGACGCGCCAACTCCGAATGCACTTTCTCAACGCCCAGGCCTCGATAGCGCAAGTAATCCCCCTGACAACGCGGGCACAGCTCCGGGGCTTTGGTGTCGCTCCCACACCAGCGACACCGCAGCATGCGCGTGCGGCTCACATACGTCAGCGCTGTCGAGCAGGCGGCACACTGGAGGACCTCACCACATTTGTCGCACTGCACACGCGAGGCAAAACCCACGCGATTGAACAGCAGCAACGCCCGTTGATCGTGCGTGGCCACCGATTCCAACGCCCGTGCGAGCGGCGGCGCGAACAGCGGTGGGTTCCTGTGTGTGGCCCCTTGATGGCTGCGCAGATCAATGAGCTGGATGTCGGTGCGCGACGTGCTTGGTCCGGTCACCTCCACGAGCTGGGCCCGGGACTGCCGCACCGCGTGCCAGGCCTCAAGCGATGGTGTCGCGCTGACGAGGAGTGTCACCGCTCCGCTGCGACGCGCCCGTTCAAGGGCCACCTCGCGCGCGTGATAGTGGGGAACGCCGTCTTGTTTATAGGAATGATCGTGCTCCTCCATGAGGACCATCACGCCAAAGCGCCGGAGTGGTGCGAACACGGCCGAGCGTGTACCGATGACGAGCGGCACGTCCTGTCCGAGCAGACGACTCCAGGCAGTCCGGCGAGCCGCGACCCCCAGTTGATGGTGCACGAATACGGCACGCTCACCCACCGTCGTCTGCCACAGCGAGCGCAGATGCTCGACGTAACTGACCTCTGGCACCAAGACTAACACCGGATAGGCCGTGGGTGGTAACGTTGACAGGAGCGCGCCCAACCACTCCCACGGGACCACGGCAGGCGCGAGGCGCACGACTAGCGTCTGCGTCGGCTGCGCGAGCGCCTTCGCGAGAGCGCGCGGCATCACCGCATCCAGCGGATACGACGTCGGCAGACGCACAGGGGACGTCTCCTGCGGCTGAGGGCCATCCCATCGCGCCACCCTTGGTCCACGTGTGACAGGTGGCGCCATCGCCACGAGCGCCTCCCCCCAGGCACAGTAGTAGCGCTGGGCCACCCACTGCCCTAACCGCAACAACTCCGGCGTGTAGAGTGGCTGGGGATCGAGGACGCTGACCAGCTCGCGGACCTGTGCGAGAGGAGAACGGGCTGCGCGCTGGACGATGACGCCGGTGACGCGTCTGACGCCCAAGGGGACGCGGACACGCGAGCCCACGCGTGCTATCTCGTTGAGCGCCGCCGGTACCGCGTAGTCGAAGGCGCGTTCGAGCGGCAGGTTCACGACGACCTTCGCGATCGGCAGAGCGCGGCTCATCGCGTGCTGGCGCGCGTCAGTCGGGCGCGGACGCGCTTGAGGTCCTGCCACACGAGCTTTTTCGCCTCGGGATTGCGCAGGAGATAAGCCGGGTGTAGCGTCGGCATCAGCGCAATGCCGTGCCACGTTGTCCACGTGCCGCGCAGTTGCGTGATGGGTTCCACCGCTCCGAGGAGGGTGAGTGCCGCGTATTTCCCCAACGTGCAAATAATCCGGGGCTGAATGATCTCGAGTTGGGCTTCGAGCCAATGACGGCAGGCGGCGATTTCTTCCGGTTGGGGCGGGCGATTGTTGGGCGGACGATCCTTGAGGACGTTGCAGATGTAAACGTCCTCGCGCTTTAGCCCGATGGCCTCGATCATCTTGGTCAACAGTTGGCCAGCCGCACCGACGAACGGACGTCCCTGCTGATCTTCCTCGCGCCCTGGGGCTTCGCCGACGAAGACGAGCTGGGCATGGGGACTGCCCTCCCCAAACACGAGCTGCGTGCGCGTGCGATAGAGCGAACAGGCAGTGCACGCGCGAGCCTCCTCGGCGAGTTGCGCGAACTGCGCGTGCTTCGAACGATCTCGTCGTCGCTGCGGCATGGTGATCGGCAATTCCTCGACGCCAAACGCCTGCTCCAACGCGATCAGGCTCTGTACGGCTTGGCGTGTCGTCTTAGTGCGCATGCAGGGCTTCGCTGATCATTGTCGTAGCCGCATCGTGCGGCAGCACAGAGAGGCTCCGCGCACACACCGCCCGAAAGACTTGCGGTTCGCGCACCCACCGTTCGATGATGTCGCCGAGATCGTCCGGTCGTCGTAATAACTGGGCGGCGCCACGCCGGAGCAGCACCTCGGCGTTCCCTGTCTCCTGACCCCAAATAGGTGAGAAGAGGATAAGCGGCCGTCCCACCGCTAACGCTTCGGTGACGGTGAGCCCGCCGGGCTTGGTCACGATGACGTCCGCCATCGCCATCAGTTCATGCATCGCCGAGGTGAACCCCACAACGCTGATCGGGAACGGACTCCGCGCGGCGCGCTCCTTGAGGCGTCCCTCCAGCCGCGGATTGCTCCCAGCGACGATAACCAATTGCAGTACGGCGTGCAGACCCGATGCGCTCCGCTCGAGTGTGGTAATCAGCCGCTCCATGGGCCCCACACCAAAACCACCGCTGGTGATCAAGAGGGTGAATCGCGTCGGGTGTACGTCGTACTGTCGGCGAAGCGCCGCACGATCGCCGGCGCGATAGAAGACATCACTCACAGGAATACCGCTCACGGTGATGCGCGCAGCAGGAACTCCCCGCTGTTCGAGCGCCGCTTGCGTCTCGTGGAGCCCCACAAAGTAGTGATCAACGCCCGGGGCAATCCACCAGGCGTGCGGACGATAATCCGTGACCACGTTCCACACTCGAAGGTGCGGTAGCTGTCTGATCTTCCACGGGCCCACGATCTCCGAGGGGAGAAAATGGGTGCAGATGAGCACCTCTGGCTGCACCTGTTGCAGCCACTGGAGGAACCGATGGGCCAAGCGGCGATTGCTCCAGCGACGGAACTCGCCGGTCACACGCTCAATCCAGGGACGATCCGTCAGATAAAAACTGATCGCCCAGAGCCACGGCAGGTAATGGACGCAGATGAGATAGAGGCGCGGGATGAGCCATCGCAGCCAGGCCGGTAGGTAGTCGAGGACGTCCACCACATGCACCATCGTCTGACCACGCGCCTGCAACGCCGCCGCGATCGCCTCCGCCGCGCGCTTGTGGCCAACGCCAGCGAGGATGTACGCCACGACGATCGTACGAGCAGCAACCATACCTAGCAGGCGGGGGCAAGCCGACGAAAACTGTCGTAGTAGCCGGAGCACTTGGCGCGCAGGACGAAGGAATGCGAGGATCGCTGCGTCATCTTGATGCGCCGAAGCGCCCAGCGGTCAATCACTCCATCGGCGTGGGCAGTCAGAAGACGATTGGTGGTACAGGCGGCTGTGTAGCCGGCGTCTTGGACCAGGCGCTGGATATCCGCAGAAAATCCGCCCGCGGGGTAACTCAGTGTCTCCACGCGCTGTTGCACCGCTTGCGTCAACTGTTCTTTCGACGTGCGGATTTCTTCGCGAGCTTGCTCACGTGAGATGGAGGGCAGATAGGTATGCTGCAGCGTGTGACTCCCGATTTCAAGACCACCGCGCGCCAACTCCTGTAACTGCGATGAGGTCAACCAGCCAGGACGTCCGACGTTGCCCGCAATCATGAAGATGGTCGCTGGGACACGAAACCGGCGCAGGATCGGCCAGGCATTCAGGTAGACGCTCTCCTCCCCATCATCAAAGGTGATGACCGCTGTCGGTGAGGGCCACTGGCCTGTGGCCAACCACTCGCGGACGGCCTGGGACACTGTGAGCAGCCGATACCGCTGTGCCACGTACCGCACCTGCTGTTCAAAAACTGCGGGAGTCACCGTCGGCGTCTCAGTGGTCTGCTCGGATGATACGCAATGGTAGGCCAGGATGACCGGATAGCGCCTAAACCGCATCGTCACAATGCCTCCGACACAAGGTGTGGTACTTGTGCCATCGCAACCACTCCACCCACGCAAAGAGCACGGCAAAGCGCAAGCCCATCATCCCCTCACGAAAGCCCTGCTTCTTGATGTAACTTTTCCAAAAAATCTTGTAGGGACGGTGCACAAGCCGCCACCAGACGCGCCAGGAGGAGAGTCGCCCTTCACGCTCCAGCACCTCCTGCGCCTGCAAGGTGGTATAGCGGTGGTGCCGCGCCCGAAACTCCGCGATGCTCTGGAAGGGATGATGCTCGATGTCGGCCTCAATGACCCCGATCTTGCCAGGCACCACCGGGCGTTCATGCACGCGCCCGGTAAATCGGACCGTCCGACGGCGCACCAGATTCGGAATGTAGTAGAGCCAGCCGCCGTACCGCATGGGCCGGCCCAGAAGCACGCTTTTACGACGGAATTTGTAGGCGTCAACGGCTGGATCGTCGTGTGCCAGAATGGCGGTCACGCGTTGCCGAAACTCCTCTGTCACGACGTCG
>Ga0209399_10000302_pt1 | contig 30773 bp, 23 predicted proteins | sample OV2TP3_FD_184130 | JGI IMG/M metagenome (GOLD analysis project Ga0209399, IMG submission 184130) | Hot spring microbial communities from Beatty, Nevada to study Microbial Dark Matter (Phase II) - OV2 TP3 (SPAdes) (version 3) | ecosystem: Environmental > Aquatic > Thermal springs > Hot (42-90C) ... | reverse complement strand
TCATAGGATACTCCTTTCTCTCACTTGGGGTTGAGATAAGAATATACTACGAGCCCCCCCCTTTAAAAAACGGCAAAAAAAGTGTCCGGTAGCAAATCCAGACGGAAGAAGGGAAGCAACCGGCGACGAAAAGCCGCCCGGCAGGTTGCAAGGTTGCATGAACGGATTACCAACCAGCGCCGGGACTTCTGGCATAAGACTACGAAGCGCATGGTTGACAAGTACGGCCTGATTGCGATTGAAGGCTTGACCCTTAACTTTCTCACACAAAACCGTCATCTGTCCCTGTCTGCATACGATGCGAGCTTGGGCGGGTTCCGACAACTGCTTGAGTACAAAGCTGAAAATGCTGGTTCTCAAGTCGTGACTGTGAATCCGCGCAATACCTCGCAGATGTGCAGCGGATGCGGTGAGATTGTGCCGAAGACGTTGAGGGTGAGGATTCATATCTGTTCTGCTTGTGGGCTGCAAGAAGATCGAGATGTCAACGCGGCCCGAAATATCCTGAAGTTAGCCTTAACCCCGCTCGGACAGAGCGGTCAGGCGCTAACGCGGATTCTGTAAGGTCTGCGTTGCCTGAGAAGCCGTCGCGTTTACGCAACGGAGTTGTCACTTCTTCCCCGGCGAGGTCGCGTGGGACGAAGGCACAGGTCAGGTCTGGTCCGACTACGGCCCGGAGGCCGGGAACGTCCTCGTCCAGTTCGTCGACCCCTCCGGCCTCTCCTTCGACGCCGCGAAGGGGAAGGAGGACCCGCCCCGGGGCTGGTTCAGCGTGGAGTACGGGAAGATCGAGCCTGCCTGGGAGGTCTCCGCAAGGCGTCGCGCCCCCTTCCCCGCCGCCTTCGCGATGGCCCTGGTCCCCTTCCGGGGCCGCCGGAGGCCGGAGGTCTCGGCAAGGGCGCTCGACGGAGGCGTGGAGGTGACTCTGGATGGGAAGCCCTGCAAGATCACCCTTTGATCGAAAGGAACACCGTGAAGGATCGCCGATACGACGCCGTCATCTTCGACATGGACGGCCTGATGGTCAACACGGAGGAACTCTACCACCGGACCTTTGACGAGACCCTCGACCATTTCAACGCCCCCCCGGCCCGCGACCCCTACACCGCCTGCGTGGGGCATCCTGTGGAGGACAACAGCCGCTATGCCGTGGAGCGCTACCGGCTCGACACCACGCCGGAGACCTTCTGCGACATCTGGCTGGACCGATTTGATCAGGCCATCTCCGACCCCGCGCGGGTCAGGATGATGCCCGGCTTTCAGGATTTGCTCGCCCACGTCCGGCGGAGGGGCTACCGCCTGAGCGTCGCCTCCTCCACCAGCCGGCCCCGGCTCCTGGTCACGCTCACCAACGGCGTGCTGGCCCACCTGAACGGGCCGACGAAACTCGAAGACCTCTTTGAGGTGATCGTCTCCGGCAGCGACGTGGCCCGCACCAAGCCCTTTCCCGACATCTACCTCCTGGCCGCGGAGCGCCTCGGCCTCCCCCCCGCGCGCTGCCTGGCCCTGGAGGACAGCGAGAGCGGCGTGAAGGCCGCCAGGGCCGCAGGGGTGTTTGTGATCGCCGTCCCCCACGCCTTCACCGCCCACCAGGACCACTCCGCCGCCCACGCGCGGGTGACCTGTCTGGAGGATGTGATCAAGGGCGGATACGTATAAAGGAGATTTCAGCATGGCCACGCCTCTTGCCCTCCCGGACAACTTCAACCCCGAAACCTTCATGCTCTCCAGGACCACGGAGTTGGGGACCTTCCACGAGTCCAGGGCCGCGGCCGGCCTGGCGGCCAGGCTCGTGGCCAGCGGGACCCCGCAGGATCTCGACCTGGCGGAGAAGGTCCTCGACGCCGCGCTCCGGTGCCAGGAACTCAGAAAGGACGACCCCCACTTCGGCAACTTCCTCTGGATGCGGGAGGACCAGGTGGTGCAGGATCTGAACGCCGTCGAGTTCGCCCTGGAGCACCTCATCCCGATGATGCTCCAGCACGCCGACCGCCTCTCCCCGGCGATGCAGGCCCGCGTCCTGGAGGGCATCCGCCTCGGCCTGGAGGAGATCCGCCGCCTCGACGTGCTGGTGGCCTACTCCAACATCACGGCCCTCGACATCCTCAACTCCTGCCTGGGCGGAGAACTCCTCCGGGACCCCGACATCGCGGAGCGGGGCTACCGCAAGCTGACCGCCTGGATGGCCTTCACCGACCGCTTCGGCATCCCCCGCGAGCACAACAGCCCCACCTACACCGCCGTCACCATCCGCGCCCTCAAGCGCCTGACCGACCTCGTCCGGCGCCCGGAAACCCGCATCCGCGCCCGCACCATGGCCGCGCGCCTGGGCCTGAGCGCGGCCCTGCACATCCACCCCGGCGCCGGGCGCTGGGCCGGCCCCCACAGTCGGGCCTACCACCCCACCGTCGTCTGCGAGACCGAGGCGGAGGTGAACATGGTCCGGAAGTGGATCGAGGACGGCGCGCTCCCGGCATGGACCGCCGACGCCCTGGAGCGCCGGCCCGCCTCGATGCAGGTGGCCGAGACCGCCGATACAGGTTCCGGCATCACCACCTTCCACAGCCCCTCCTTCGCCCTGGGCGTCTCCTCAAAGGAATACGGCGGCCAGTCCGACGTCTTCATGATCCACTATGTCCGCCGGAACGCCGACCGCCCCGGCGTGGTCTACACCCGCTACCTGCTCAACGACAAGTGGCTGGGAGACTCCTACCACGCCACCGACCGCACCCGCTCCCGCAACCTGATCGACGAGGGGCAGTTCTTCGGCGTGCAGGATGGTCCCAGGGCCATCGGCCTCTACACCCCCGCCAGCCTGGGCGACTGCGCGAGCGCGAAGGCCGCCCTGATCTTTACCCGGCGGGACCTGATAGACGAGGTCCGGGTCGGGGATCAACTTATCCGGGACCTCCCCGCGGCCATCCCCCCCGGCCAGGTCCTGGTCATCGCCAGCGGCGAGGCCCTCGTGGCCGTCCGCCCCCTCGCCATCTCGGATATAGGGCGGGACGCCCCCATCCGGCTGGTCGAGATCGCCGGGGACCTGGTCCTGGAGATGTACAACTACCTCGGCCCGAAGAAATCGTTCTGGGACATGCGCTGGCCCGGCGCGTTCTACAAGGGCAGGCCCCGGTGCGGGTTCTACGCGGAGGTCGCCGAGCGCTCGGCCTACGCAGATGCCCGAACCTTCGGCCAGGCCGTGGCGAGCGGCGCATTGAGGGACGACGCCGCAGCGCCCTTCGTCTACGCCGGGGAGGGGGAGCGCCTCTGGACCGTCGAGTACGCGCGGGACGGAAAATCCCTCGGCCTCCAGGTGGACCTGATGGCGTGGCGGCTGAAGCGGCGGTGGACTCACCGGGGCGACCCCGGCTGGCCGATGCTCGAATCTCCGATGGCCAGGGAGACCCGCGATGGAAAGGTCTCCGTCGGCGATGCGACCCTCACCTGCGGCCCGCAGGCGGCCTGGCTGTTCGCCAGCCCGGAGACCGGGCGCTGGGCCGCCGGCTATCACGGCCCCGATCCCGCGCCCCTGACCCTCACGGTCCCCGGCGGCAGGGTCGAGGTCGAGGCGATGGGTTCCGGGACCGTGGTCTGGGACAACGGTGCGGCCGCCGTCGAGGCCGTCGGCCTGCGCGGCACGCCCAGGGTTACGGGGGGAAGACTGGCGAAATTAAAAAATGGTGTGCGTTGAAAATCGACCCAACCCCCTAACCCCCTTCCCCAAAGGGGAAGGGGGAACAGCCTTGTCAAAATGACAAAGGGCGCGCCGTCCCGGCTTTCAAGCAGGGAGTTTGTGAAGGCACGGAGGGGTACGAGCGCTGCACAGCAGCGCGGGGGTGTGGTGGAAGGGGCCCGTCCTTCTACAGGACCGAGATTACACAGCCTGAACGGAGTACGGCGCGCCAAGCCCCTCGCGGCGCTTGAGCGAGTGCCCTTTCTTTTGTCCAACTTTTCTTTGGGCAAGCAAAGAAAAGTTGGAATGCCGCCTGGAATCGATCACCCGTTCAAATCCGGAACGTCATCGCCGCCACCGACAGCGACGGCAGCTTTGCAACGGCCTGCCCCTCCGCCACGCTCAGTAATCGTCCTTCAGCCTGAGGCCGGGTGTTGGAACGAAGGTCGGCCCGCCATCCTCATACTGGTCGTCCGTCAGCGCTCGGACATCCGATCCATCGGCGCGCATCACGCAGACCTCGCCGTAGGGCTGAGGGTTCCACTGAGGCAGCGACAGGGGCGCCTCATCCTTGAAGCCGCCGCGCGCGCTGCTAAAGGCGATCCACTTCCCATCGGGGGACCACGCACAGTGGGCGTCATTGCCGGGCTGCCGGGTCAGCCGTTTCAAATCGGCGCCGTCCGGCCTGATCGTATAGATCTCATAGTCGCCATCCCGGTCGCTCGTGAAGGCGATCAGGTCCCCCAGGGGCGACCAGACCGGGAAATTGTCGTTATGAGACCCGGAAGTTAGCGGAGTAATCTGGCCTGTCTCGACGTCGATGATCGCCAGACCTCTGGCTCTCGACCTCCCCGAGCGGAACACCAGCCGGCTCCCGTCCGGCGCCCAGCTTGGAAAACCGTCGTTCCGTTCTCCTTCGGTCAGCATCTTCAAGCCCGTGCCGTCGCTGTTGATCACGGCCAGATGTGCGACCTGTGACCCGTCTCCAAAATAGGTCCCCAGCCCGAACGCGATCCTGTCGCCCGCCGGGTGGTCCGTGAGGTTCGACGATGCCCCCGTGGCCAGGTCGAGGACCCAGATATCCGCCTGGCCGCTGCGCGTGGAGACGAACGCCAGCAACGTCCCGTCCGGGGAAAGCGCGGCCTGGTCGTCGAACGCCGGGTCGTCGGTCAGCCTCTCCAGGCCGGAACCGTCCGGATGGACACGATAGATGTCCGCGGACCCGGCTCGATGCGATGTAAAGATGATCCATCGCCCATCGCGGGAGAACGACGCGTTGTAGTCGAGGTCCGGATGGGACACAATAGGCCTTGGATTGCTGCCGTTCGAATCGGCTATGAATATGTCTATGTTCAGTGGAGCATTGCTGAAAAAGGCCACGGTGTAGTGGGGCTCCGCGGCAGGGGCGTTCTCCTGCCTCCAGCCGGAGATTGCCAAACCGGAGATAAGGAAGATAAGAAGAACGGTTTCAACTCTTCGCACGGCCAATCCCTCCTTACCGTAGAGGCTGATGAGGGGATGCCTCGGACGATTAAACGAATTCATTGCGGTTCTTTCAGTTGCGCTCTCCCCCGCCGTGTTTTTGTCCACACAGCTTGCAATCGGTGGGAGGCTCTGTATTGTCCACGCTGTGCTTCACGGGGTTAAGCGTTTTCAGATAGGCGAAGATTGCCTTCAGGTCCTCGTCCGTCATGTTCTGGAAATACCCCCAGGGCATGACCGGGTTCAGCTTCCGCGCGCCGACCCGGCCGGTGCGCATGGCCTGAAGGAAGAGGGCCTCGTCATAGTAAGGGATGCCCGACGGGTCCGGCGTGAGGTTGGCGCTGGCGACTTTTCCCCACGGCCCCTTAAACACAACGCCGCCGGCAAACTCAAGGCCGGGGATCGGCTGGAAGAAGTTCTTTGGGTCGGTCGTCTTTCTTGAGTGACATTCGGCACAGGCGCCAATCCGGACAAGATAGGCCCCCCGCCGGACCGGGTCGGACAAATCCGGCGCGGGCACGGACGCAGGGACCGGCTCAGGGGTGAGGCTGCCTTTCAGTCTTTCCGGTATCTGCATCTTCGGCAACGCATTCCTTACCGGCTCGATGGAGCGCACGTAGACGACGATGGATGTTAGGTCTTCGTCTGAAAGGACGCGATACTCCCTGTAGGGCATAACCGGCAGGAGGGCCCGCCCCTCGTGGCCGATCCCCTCGCGGATGGCGCGGGCGAACATGTCGTCGGTCCAGGCGCCTGCGCCCGTCTCCGGGTCGGGCGAAATGTTGGGCGCGACCAGCCACGGGGATCTCTCAGAAACCTTCCCGCCCCCTTTTTTCCCCGGCAGGGGGGGCGCACCCGGGGCATTCAGGTCGATTTCAGAGTGGCAATGAAAGCATTGAGCCACCCCTTCCACCAGATACCGGCCCCGCTCAAGCCGCGCGGGCGTCCGCTCGAACGTGCGGTCCGTCAGCGGGCGCGCGTTGTTGTCCTCCGCTTGAACTTCTGACAGGTGACCCGGAAGTTGCAGACAGAGCAGGCATACGAAAACTGCATATAGACGCCTCATGGCGGACCTCCGGAGAAAAGGGGTGGAGCCACATCGTTCGATCTTTCGCTCACGGCTGGGCGATGCGGGTCGCCTGATGCGCGACAAGCTGCCAGCGCCCCTGCCGGTGCACATACACCCGGAGGTATCGGTTCCTGGAGTCGTTGTCGCGCCCGTTGCTCTGCCATTTGATGTCCACGATGCCCGTGACCACCGCCACACCTCCAAAGATGCGCACCTTCATATCTTCCCTCTCTATGGAGACATACTTGACGCGGCCCTCCCTGACGGTCCCGATCCACTGCGCCTTGTCGGTCATCGCGCCGGAGGGGTCGGTGCGCGTCGCGCCGTCATACACCAGGTGTTCGAGCCTGGCGATGTCGCCCTGCATCAGGGCGCGATCGCACTCGAACTCCGTTTGCAACACGGCCTGCACGACCGCAAGAGCGAGACTGTCGGCGCTGGCCTCGGCGCCCTTCGTCTGGCCGAAAGCGGCTGACGACACCGCCACGGTCAGTACAACAACGACAAAGACAGACTTCATGATGGCCCTCCCTCCCGATCTATGATACCCGTGATGCCGCAGCATTCACCGGGGCTTTTCTTACTCAGCCTGAGGAGGCCCTGTGAGCAGCTCGCGCACGAACATCGGCGTGCCGCGCAGCGCCACCCCTTCCTTTGACCATCGCTTCAGCAGGGCCACCCCCGCCTCGTCGATGAACCGGATGCCGCTCAGGTCCAGCGTCAGGTGTTTGACCTGCCGGAGCCAGCGGCAGCCCTCCTGCTTTAGCAGACCCACGTCCGGGCCGGATACCCAGCCCTCGACCTTCAGCGCCACCTCCTTGTCAGTCTGTGACATCACTGTGATCCGTAACACGGGAACCTCCCTATGAGCGATCAGCCGTCAGCTATCAGCTATCAGCAAAACCACTCATGCTTTTGCTTTTTGCTGACCGCTGACTGCTGACCGCTTCTTTACGCAATCCCCATGCCAAAAAAACAGCCACTTGAAGCAGATCGCCTCCAGGTGGCTGTTTATGGGGATGTTACAAAAAATTCAGGGACCTATATCATCTTAACCTCTTCTGAACCTCTTGGCGCCCATGCGCGATATTTCCCTTCTCAATTTCAGTCCGATTCTCCTATTTCACTTATCCACAATCGGTTGCAAGAATAAACAGGGTGCGTGATATTTCGCGCAAGGCGTGATATCTCGCTGCTACGGGCGAAAGATATTTAGCTTCTTCATCCGGCTGCGCAGCGTGGACTCGTGCAGGCCCAGCAGCGCCGCCGCGCCGCGAGGCCCCCGGATCACCCACCCCGTCCGCTCCAGCGCCTCCCGGATATGCCGCCGCTCCATCTCCTCCATCGTGACAATCTCCTCTACAGGACCCCCACCCGTCTTTCCAGCTTCCAGGAGGATGTCTTCTGGCCGAATGACAGACCCACGACAGACGATCACGGCCCGCTGGATGGCGTGCTCCAGCTCCCGCACGTTGCCGGGCCAGTCATAGGCGTATAGCAAGGAGAGCGCCTCCGGCGTCAGATCCGTGACATTCTTGTTCAGGTGCGCAGCCATCCGCTCCGTGAAGTAGGCCGCCAGCACCGAAATGTCCTCTCGCCGCTCCCGCAAGGGAGGCAGCCGAACCGGAAAGGTCGTGATCCGAAAGTAGAGGTCTTCCCGGAACTTCCCCTCGGACACCATCCCCATCAGATCCCGGTTCGTCGCCGCGATTACCCGGGCATTCGCCTTCAGCGTCTCCACGCCCCCCACCCGCTCAAAGGTCCGCTCCTCCAGAAACCGCAGCAGCTTCACCTGCGCCTCCGGCGACAGGTCCCCGATCTCATCCAGGAACAGCGTCCCCCCTTCGGCCAGTTCTGCCTTCCCCAGCTTGCGGGAGACCGCCCCGGTGAACGCCCCCTTCTCGTGCCCGAACAGCTCGCTCTCCACCAGCCCCTCGGGAATGGCCCCGCAGTTGACCTGGATGAACGGCCCTGCCCTTCGCTCGCCCATCGCGTGCACGGCCCGCGCGGCCAGCCCCTTGCCCGTGCCCGTCTCCCCCAGAACCAGCACCACGACATCCGTCTGGGCCACCCATGAGAGCTGCGTCTGTACTCTGCGCAGAGCCTCGCTCTTCCCCACAAACTCCCCCGACGCCCCACTCCTGCTCAGGGTCTCCGTCAGCGCCTCGATGCGCGGGTCGGGCACTACGGTCAATTTTACGGTGGCCGGCTTCTCCGAGTAGACCAGGTCCCGGTCCACGGCCACGACCTCGAAGATGTATTCTCCCGACGGCAGGTCCTGGTATTCTGCGCGGCGCGCACGTACGGTCTTCCACTCCTTATCGTAGCCCCTCAGCCGATACCGGTAGACCATCCCATCGGGTCTTGTCTTGAAGCTCATCCCGTGGAACTCAAAAGCGGTCAATTTTACGCTGGACGGAACCGCAAGCTCAGAGACCTTCTCATAGCGTCGATCGGCCACCACCGCGTCGATAAAGACCGGAGGAGGGGACGGCGTCGGAGGGCGATACCGCGTCACACCGTTCAGGGTGCCGAACCAGAGGACCCCCTCCCGATCCTGCAAGATCGAAAACACCACATTGTTCGCCAGGCCATCCTGGTGCGTCAAGGTCTGAAAGACCTGTCCATCATACCGGCTCACCCCCCCGAAGGTACTAAACCAGAGATGCCCTTCCCGATCCTGAAGAACCCGCGACACCCAGTTGCCCGCCAGCCCATCTTTTGTGGCGAAGGTCGTCCAGGCCTGCCCCTTCGTTTCACTCAGGGCAAGCTCTGAGCCTGCCTGTCCTGAGCCTGTCGAATGGGTCGAATGGGTCTTCCCGTCATACCGGCTCACGCCACCGCCGGGGGTACCGTACCCACCCGTGCCGAACCAGTAGTTCCCCTCCCGGTCCTCAAAGACCGACATCACCAGATCGTGCGCCAGGCCATCTTTTGTGGTGAACGTCGTCCAGGCCTTGCCGTCGTATCGACTCACGCCACCCCCCTCCGTGCTGAACCAGAGGCATCCCTCCCGGTCCTGTAAGATGGACCGTATGTTATTGCTCGCCAGTCCATCCTGGGTGGTGAAGGTCGTCCAGGTCTTCCCATCATAAAGGCTCACGCCACCCCCGCGGGTGCCGTACCCCCCGTGCCGAACCAGTAATTCCCCTCTCGATCCTGCAAGATCGACATCACCGAGTTGTACGCCAGCCCATCCTGGGTGGTGAAGGTCGTCCAGGCTTGCCCTGAGCCTGCCGAATGGGTCTTGCCGTCATATCGGCTCATACCATTAGAGGTGCCGAACCACAAATTCCCCTCCCGATCCTGAAAGATCGACATCACCATGTTGCCTGCCAGCCCCTCTTCGGAGGTGAAAGCCGTAAAGTCCTTTCCATCATACCGATTCACACCACCTGTACTGGTACCGAACCAGAGATTCCCCTCCCGGTCCTGGAAGATCGAACGCACATTGTTGGACACCAGGCCGTCCTGGATGGTGAAGGTGGTTATCTGTCCATCATAAAGGCTGACGCCGCCAGAGGTCCCGAACCACAAATTGCCCTCCCGATCCTGGAGCATGGCCCATACCCAGTTGCCCGCCAGACCCGCCTGGGTGGTGTAAGTGGTCCAGGCTTGCCCTGAGCCTGCCTGCCCTGAGCCTGTCGAACGGGTCGAATGGGTCTTCCCATCATAAAGACTCACGCCATTCCAGGGGATGCCGAACCAGAGATTCCCCTCCCGATCCTGAAGGATCGACGTCACCCCATTGGCTGCCAGGCCGTCTTTAGCGGTGAAGGTGGTAAACGTTTTCCCACCTGCCCTGAGCGAAGCCGAAGGGTCATACCGGCTTGCGCCGCCCCCGTCCCCTCGCGGATCGCCGGCGCCGAACCAGAGATTCCCTGCCCGATCCTGAATGATTGAAGACACCCAGTTGTCCACCAGTCCATCCTGGGTGGTGAAGGTCGTCCATGTCTTCCCATCATAAAGGCTCACGCCGCCCAGAGTGCCGAACCAGAGATTCCCCTCCCGATCCTGCAAGATCGCGTTCACACGATTATCAGCCAGACCCTCTTGAGTGGTGTAATTGGTCCAGGCTTGCCCTGAGCCTGTCGAATGGGTCTTCCCATCATAAAGACTCACGCCACCGTAAGTGCCGAACCAGAGACGCCCTCTCCTGTCCTGTAAGATGGACGTCACGACGTTGTGTGCCAGTCCCTCATCGACGGTGAAGGTAGTCCAGGCTTGTCCCTTCGTCTCACTTCCTTCGTGACGGCTCACTCCCCCTCGCGTGCCGAACCAGAGATTCCCCTCCTGGTCCTGCAAAATCGCGTTGACCTGATTGTCCGCCAGTCCATCCTGGACGGTGTAAGTGGTCCAGGTCTGTCCATCGTAGAGGCTCACGCCCCCCAGAGTGCCGAACCAGAGATTCCCTTCCCGATCCTGAAAAATCGACCTCACGATCGTACTGGCGAGCCCATCCGTCACGTCATACGTGCGCCAGTGGCCTGTCCCTCGTCCGGCAGGAACGGCCTTGCCAGGCCCCGCAGGCGTCACCTTGCCAGGGCTTGCGGGTGCAGTGTAGAGCGTGAAACTGTTCGGGTCGGGTCTGTCCATAGTCGGAGGCCTCGAAAGTGAACTCTATCAGGCATGAGTTGTCATCAGCCCCGCCATCCACAGCCGTCCTTCCAGCTCCTCCGCCATCTCGCGGTACGCCCGGCTCCTGAAAAAAATCACGTCCTCCCGCCGGTCCCGGAGGTACGTCTGCCCCTCGTAGCGCACCGTGTCCACCCACGCCCGGTCCGCGGCCTCCGTAAGCAGCCCGGCGAACCGCTCCGGGTTGCAGCGCAGCAGCGGCGCGACAGCCGCCCGCACCCTGATCCCTGCCTCCTTCAGCCGCCGCATCGTCCTGAGCCTCCCCTCGATCGTGGGCGCCTTCGGCTCCAGCCGCTTCCGCTCCGAGTCGTCGTCCGTGGGGATGGAGAACCCCACCACCAGCCGGTCCCCGAACTGTTTCAGCAGGTCCAGGTCATCCAGAATCAAATGGCTCCGCGTGTGCACCGTCAGCCGCTCCAGGTGACACTCCAGGAGAACCTTCAGGCACCGCCGCGTCAGCCGGTACTTCCGCTCCACGTACTGGTAGGGGTCCGTAGCCGACGACATGAAGACCCGCTTCCCCCAGACCTTCTGCCGGGCCTTCCCCAGCAGGAACGGCGCGTTCATCTTGGGACGTACCCACTCCCCCCACGGCGCCGGATGTGTCTCTGCGAACGGGTAGCGGATGACATAGCAATAGGAGCACCCCATCCCGCACCCCTGGTAGGGATTCAGCGAAAAGTCGTAGAGGGACAGCGCCCGCTCCCCGTCCTGCGGCGTCAGCACCGACCGGACGCCGACCTCCTCGATCTGCAAAAGGCTCATATTTTCCCTCATCCAAAAGGCTGAGAGAATATAGTAAACATGCGTTCAGCTGTCAAACACAATCCCATTCCACCCCAAATTTCCCGGCTTATATTACGAGCGCTGTTAACGGTCGGGCCTCCCCCGGCGTCTTATATCCAGACGACATTGAACAATCACCGTCACCCTCGTGGAATGCGGATGCTGTTTTCGAGCAGGAACGCCTCTGCGCGCGCGGTCGAGACAGGCTCCGAAGACGCCGCCCTGGTGAGCGCCGCGCGCAGCGGCGACCGGGACGCCTTCGGGCAACTCTACGACCGCTACGCCCCGATGGTGCACGGCCTCCTGCTGGCGCGGGCGCCGCGCGGCGAGGTGGACGACCTGGTTCAGGACGTCTTTCTGCTCGCCCTCCGCCGCCTCGATACGCTCCGGGAGGACGCCCGCTTCGGCCCCTGGCTCGCGGCGATCGCCCGCAACCGCGCGAACGACTTCCACCGGCGCGCCCCGGACCTGACCGAATTGCCTGAGGACCTGGCCGCAGAGGACCTGCGCGAAGCGGAGGCCCTGGCAATCCTCACCGCGATCCGGACCCTGCCCGACGCCTACCGCGAGACCCTGGTCCTCCGCCTGGTCGAGGGCATGACCGGCCCCGAGATTGCCGCGCGCACCGGCCTGACCCCCGCGTCTGTGCGGGTGAACCTGCATCGAGGCCTGAAACAGCTCCGCGAGAAGCTGGGAAGGAACGACACCCATGAGTGAAGACTATCTGTGGGACGGCTCTGGCAAGCCCGACCCGGAGGTGCAGCGCCTCGAGCGCCTGCTCGGCCGGCTCCGCCACACCCGCCCGGCCCCCGAATTCCCCGCGCCGCCGGTCCGTCTTCCCCGGACCCGCGCCCTGATCCCCCGCCTCGCGCTCGCCGCCGCCGCCGTGCTGCTGATCGCCGTCGCGTGGCAGGTCGCGCGCCGGCCGGAGCCTGCGCAGGAGGCCGCGCGCCTCGACGGAGGGCCTGACCGGACCGGACAGACCGGCCCTCCAAAAGCGGCGTGGGAGGTCGCGCGCCTCGACGGCGCGCCGAAGGTCGGCCAGGACCGCATCGCCGGGACCGGTCGCCTGGCCGTGGGAGAGTGGCTGGAGACCGACGGCGTTTCGCGCGCCAGAATCGCCGTCGGAGTCATCGGCCAGGTGCAGGTGGAGCCCAACACGCGCGTCCGGCTCGTGGAGACCCGCCTGACCGAACACCGCCTGTCGCTCGCGCGCGGGACCATCCACGCGACCATCTGGGCCCCGCCCCGCCTCTTCTTCGTGGAGACCCCCTCCGCCGTGGCCGTGGACCTCGGCTGCGCCTACACACTGCAGGTGGACGAGACGGGCGCGGGCCTGGTGCGCGTCTCGTCCGGCTGGGTGGGGTTCGAGGCCGAGGGCCGCGAGTCCTTCATCCCCGCCGGCGCCCTCTGCGCCACCCGGCCGGGGATCGGCCCCGGCACCCCCTGCTTCGAGGACGCGCCCGAGCCCCTCCAGGCCGCCCTGGTGAAGCTCGATTTTGAGCAGGGGGACCCGGAGGCGCGGGCCATCGTCCTGAACGCCGTCCTCACCCACTCGCGCAGGCGAGACGCCCTCACGCTCTGGCACCTCCTCTCCCGCGTCCGCGAGGCCGGGCGGGGTCCTGTGTATGACCGCCTGACGGCGCTCGTCCCTCCCCCGAAGGGCGTGACCCGGGACGGCATCCTGGCCGGCGACAGGCGCATGCTCGAGCGCTGGTGGGACGAACTCGGCCTGGGTGACACGAAGTGGTGGCGGCTCTGGAAAAGCCCGTGGCCCCCGCGGGGCAGGTAAACATGCCCTCGATTTTCTGATCTCTCACCCTAAACATTTTTCACCCTGGAATCGTTTCATGGGGGAAAAGGAAAGCGCGCCCCCAGGAGGAGCGATTCCTGACAATAGGAGGTGCGCTGCCATGACACGCCGAAGGCTCCTTTCGCTCGGATTGCTGACCATCCTGACCACCTTTGCCGCGCCCCCTCAAACTGCCGGGGCCGGGCCGCCCCTGATCTGCTGGCCGCTGGAGATCGGGGACGCGAAATCTCTGCCCTGGGACAGCAGGAAGGGAGAAAAGGTGGACTACAACATAGAGCGTCTCGTGGAGGACACGCTCCCGCTGCTCTCGCCCGACACCCCCGTCCTCGTGCGGATGGAGACCCTCCGCAGGGCCACGATCTATGCCCACCAGGACGCGCGCATCGCGAGCGACCTGCTCGCAAGGGTGAAGGCCCGCGCCCTCGACGCGGAGGCGAAGGGGAAACCCGATGCAGACGCCTGCTTTGACGCCGGCTACCTGATAGAATGTTACCGACACATAAGCCCGATCTCCAGGCTGAAGACCTGGGCGACCGGCCCGGACGGATACGGCTGGGTCCTGAAAGGGATCGGCCTGAGTGGGGGGAACCCGGAGATGGAGTTCGGGGCCGCCCTGGTCGCGGAGGGCCTGAAGAAGAGGGACCCCGAACACCTGCGAAAGACGTTGACCGGGGTGGCCGACAACTCCCTGCTCGCCCGGAACCTCGTCCGTCATTTTGCCCGTCGGGGAGAGACCGTCGCCGACCTGCGCGTCAGGTTCGGAAATGCCCAATAGAAATGGAGACAAGCATTTTTCAAGCAGTTGAAGGATATCCCGGAAGGGATCAGGAGCTGGTCCGCCGGGCGTTGAAGGGAGACCAGCGGGCCTTTGAGGGCCTCTACAGGACGCATCGACCCCGTGTCTACAGGATCGTCATCTGCCGCACGGAGGACCAGGACGAGGCGGAGGACCTGGTTCAGGTGACCTTCATGCGCGCCTTCCAGGCCCTGGAGAGCTTCAGAGGAGACGCCGCCTTCTCCACCTGGCTGACGCAGATCGCCCTGAACGTCTGCGCCTCGCATCACCGGGCGCAGCGCGTCCGGCAGGACTGGCTGGATGAGGTGGGAAACTCTGACGCCATACCTCACATGGAACGGAAGACCCTGGAGGACCCGGAAGAGGTGACCCGCCGGAGGGAGCGCCAGGAACTTGTGACGCAGGGCATCCAGGCCCTTCCGGCGCCCTACCGGGAGGCGATGTGGCTGCGCTACGTGCAGGACCGGTCCTACCTGGAGATCACGCAGGCGCTCCAGGCGCCCATGGGCACGGTCAAGACCTGGCTCTGCCGGGCGCGACGGCAGTTGATGGGGGAACTTCAAAAATCTTTTTAGCGCCCTCAAATACCATGAAACAAATCTGCCGTGTCCCAAGTCAAACAGGGGTGAAAGTCATGTATCGAGACCTCATCCACCCCATAGCCGGGATACTCTCACCGTGAATACCGTCTTACGACTGCACAGAGACTTTGCCACGCTGAAGGACCGCCGGATACGGGCAGCGGCCCTGTTCTCAGAGGGCAGGTCCCAGGCGGACGTCGCCCGAATCCTCAACGTGAGCCGCCAGTCCGCCTGCCGCTGGTTTCACATCTACAAGCGCCAGGGCCAGCAGGGGCTCGAAGGGGCCCGACAGCCCGGCCGAAAACCCAGGTTGAGCCCCCAGGACCGCGAGCGCCTCGAACAGGCCCTGCTGCGCGGACCCGGGGCGTACGGGTATGCCACGGAGCGCTGGACCCTGAGCCGCATCGCGCGGGTGATCGAGGAGGTCTGCCAGGTGCGCTACCATCCGGGGCACGTCTGGCACCTCCTCAGCGAGATGGGATGGAGCTGCCAGGGCTGGGGACGCCACGACCAGCCGCGCGCCGAAGCCGCGCCATGAACTGGCTGTATTGATCTTCACGCAAAGAGAAGCCCGGTGACCTGAAAAGGCCGCCGGGCTTTTTTTGTTCAAGTGTCCGATATCGAACAGCGCCTGTTCGGAAGCGAACGCTTTTCGATGATAACATCTCTCAAATTGACGCTAAAATTGACCTGGCACGCCTGTTGCAAGGGAATGGGGAGAGGTCACGGAAGAGGCCCCCATGGACCGCCCCATAGACAGACGCTTCAGAAAAAAGCAGATCCTCCAACGATCCCTTCGCGCTGCGATGGCCGTCGCCCTGGTCTCTGCTGCGCTGATCTGGGCCCCCGGCTGGATCGCGCCTTCGGTGTCTCGAAACCGGATCCGGACGGCCGTCGTGGACGCCGGGCCAATCGAGGCGTCCATCACCGCCTCCGGCACGGTCATCCCTGAGTTTGAACAGGTCCTCTCCAGCCCCATCGACACCCGCGTCGTCAGAATCTTGAGCCGGCCCGGCGCCGTCTTGAAGAAAGGCCAGCCCATCCTCGACCTGGACGTCAGCGAGTCCCTCCTCTCGTTTGAGAACAGGCTGGACGACCTGAACAGCCAGCTCCAGATCAAAAGACTCGACCTGCAATTTCTCGAATCGACGTACGCCAAAAACCGCAAGATGTACGAACGGGGGCTGATCCCGGAGGATGAGGTCCGCCGGGCAAAGCTCGCCGTGGACAGGGCCAGCATCGAACTGCTGCAACTCGAAAACGCCATTCACAACACCCGGCAGACCTTCCAGGCCAGGCTGGATGGGTGGGCTCCGGAAACGAAACCCTTGCAGAACGAGATGGCCGAAGCCCGGCGTCCCATCACCCTGGCGACCATCAGGGCCGACCGGGACGGTGTGCTCACCTGGACGGTATCGCAGGAAGGGATCACCCTGCACAAAGGGGAGGTCATCGCCCGCATCGCCGACCTGAGTTCGTTCCGCGTGGAGGCGACCGTCTCCGACGTCCACGCGACCCGGCTCTCCGCCGGCCTGCCCGTCAGGATAAAGGTCAATGACGACTACCTGAGCGGGATAATCACCAACATCCTCCCCACCATTCAGGACGGCGTCCTCACCCTTCAGGTCGGCCTGGAGGAGAGGTCCAGCAAACTTTTGAGGTCCAACCTGAGGGTGGACGTCTTCCTCATCACGGACCGCCGGGCGCGCGCCCTCCGGGTCAAAAAAGGGCCTTCCCTCAACGGCGAGGGCCAGCAGGACGTCTTTGTCATTCGCGGGGACATCGCCGTCAGGACCCCCGTCCGCATCGGCCTCTCCAGCTTCGACCACTGTGAAGTCCTGGACGGCCTTCTCGAAGGCGACGAAGTCATCCTCTCAGATATGAGTGAGTATATGCATATGAAGGAAGTGAGGGTGAAGTAGACCCCTCCCCCGGCCCCAAAGAGACCCCCCTCTTATCCCCCCCTGAAGGGGGGGAAGTAAGCCTGCTCCCCCTCTCCCATTGGGGGAGGGGGATGGGGGGAGGGGTCTCATTTAAGGAGATCTCCATGATCCACCTCGAATCCATCGAAAAGGTCTACCGCACCGAAAAGATCGAGACCCTCGCCCTGTCCAGCATCAACTTAGACGTGCAGGAGGGCGAGTTCATCTCCGTCATGGGGCCGTCCGGCTGCGGCAAGAGCACCCTGCTCAACATCATCGGCCTGCTGGACGCCCCCACGCAGGGCAAAGTCGCCCTCAACGGCACGGAGATCACCTCCTACGAGGACCGGCGCGTGGCCCGCATCCGGAACGAGCAGGTCGGCTTCATCTTCCAGACCTTTCACCTGATCAGCGACCTCAGCGTCCTGGACAACGTCGAGATCCCCCTCCTCTACCGCCGCAACCTCTCCGGCTCGCAGCGCCGCCGGATGGCCCTGGAGGCCCTGGACCGGGTCAAACTCACCTCCCGCGTCCATCACTTCCCCTCCCAGCTCTCCGGCGGCCAGCAGCAGCGCACCGCCGTGGCCAGGGCCATCGCGGGCAGGCCCAGAGTCCTCCTGGCCGACGAGCCCACCGGCAACTTAGATAGCCGGATGGGGGACGAGATCATGGGCATCCTGGAGGACCTCAACCGGAACGAGAAGACCACCATCATCATGGTCACCCACGACCCGCGTCTTGCTGAAAAGACCGAACGCATCGTAAGGCTGTTCGATGGGAGGCAGGTGAATTGATCCCCCCACCATCCCCCTGTCCCCCTTCCTCCCCCACTTCGGGGGGAGGAAGGGGGAAAAGGAGCCCGCGCCATGCTCAAAAACTACGTCAAGACCGCCTTCAAGGTCTTCCTGCGCCGGAAGTTCTTCACCTTCATCAGCCTGTTCGCCATCAGCTTCACCCTGACCGTCCTGATGGTGGCCACGGCCCTGCTGGACCACGTCTTCGGCCCCCTTCCGCCGGAAGTAAAGACAGATCGGACGCTGGGGGTGTACGAACTGAGGTGGGAAGTCGAGGCCGGAGATTCGCGGTCCGCGCAGGACGGTCCCATCAGCTATGCCTTCCTGGACCGTTACGTCCGCACCCTGCCGGACGTGGAGAGGGTCTCCATTTTCACCCACTTCTTTTCATCACCTGTCACCTCCTATAAAGATGGAGAGAAGATCGAATCGTATCTCAGACGCACCGACGGAGAATTCTGGAAGATATTTGAATTTAACTTTGTGGAAGGCGGCCCGTTTACGACCCAGGACGAAAAAGACGCCAATTTCGTGGCCGTGATCAACGAGGCCACCCGGAAGAGGTTCTTCGGCGACCAGTCCGCCGCCGGAAAGACCGTCGAGGTGGACGGACAGCGGTTTCGCGTGGTCGGCGTGGTGGCCAACGTCCCCATTTTCCGCCCTGTGCCTTTTGCCGACATCTGGGTTCCCATCAGCACGTCGAAGACCAGAGACCATCTCGACCGGCAGAACTTGCTGGGGGGCTTTCAGGCCCTGGTCCTCGCCAGAAAGCCCTCGGACGTCCCCCGCACCAAAGAGGCGTTCCGCGTCTCGCTGTCCCGGGTTGAGTTCCCGAACCCAGGACATACCAACAGGCTATATGCGCAGGCTGAAACTTTTTTTGAAGCCGTCTCTCAAAGGCTTGTGGGTTCAAAAGAGGAGAGCCATCCTGAACGTCTGCTTGCCGTGATCGTGGGATTCATGATCCTCTTTATGCTGCTGCCCACGATCAATCTCATCAACCTCAACGTGAGCCGCATCCTGGAGCGCGCCTCCGAGATCGGGGTGCGGAAGACCTTCGGGGCCTCTTCCCGAACCCTGATCGGGCAATTTGTGGTCGAAAACGTCCTGCTCACCCTGATTGGAGGACTCATCGGATTCATCCTCTCATTTCTTGTCCTGCAGATGCTTACCCACAGCGGCCTGATCCAATACGCCGAATTTCATATCAACCACCGAATCTTTCTCTATGGACTGCTCATCGCCTTGTTCTTCGGCGTCTTCTCTGGCGTCTATCCGGCTTATAAGATGTCCCGGCTGCACCCGGCCGAGGCGCTGAGAAGGAGGGCATAATGATCAAACACCTTTTCAAGCTGGTCTGGAACCGGAAACGGGCTAACATCCTGATTGTGGCCGAGATGTTCTTCTCTTTCCTGGTCCTGTTCGCCGTCGTTGCCTTCGGCCTCTATTACGCGGACAGTTACCGTCAGCCCCTGGGGTTCTCTTACGAGAACGTCTGGAATATATTCGTCATCTCAAGGGCCTCAGACCCTCAGAACGTCCTGACGACGAAACAGATGCTCTATCAGGCATTAAAGGACCTGAACGAGGTGGAGGCCGTTGCCGGGGCGCAAACGGCCGTCCCCTACGAGAGCAACCGATCGAGGAGGAGGCATTCACACAGAGGTCGCTCTATTCTGGTCGAGGTCGGGCGCGTGACCGACGATTTCAAAGAGGTCCTAGGGCTAAAAATCATTCACGGACGGTGGTTTGAAAAGGCCGACGACGCCCTGGGCTGGGACCCGGTGATCATCAACCAGAGGTTCAGCAGAGAGATGTTCGGTTCCGAAGATCCCCTGGGCAAGAATATTGCGAGCGCTAAAGCGATCCGAGAAGTGCGCGTGGTCGGGGTGGTCTCCGATTTCCGCAAGCATGGGGAACTGTCCCAGTCAGTTAATTTCCTTTTGGAGCGCATCCTCTTCCAGAAGCCCTCGTTTGACAATTTTATGATCAGGGTCCGTCCCGGCGCCCCGGCGACCTTTGAGGAGAAGCTGATGGCGCAACTCCAGGCCATCGTTCAGGACTGGACGTTTCATATCCGGCCAATGAGCCAGATGAGAGCGTCCTATCTCAAACTTCGGCTCGCTCCCCTTATCACTGCGGGACTCATCGCCGCCTTCCTGATGATGATAGTCGGCCTGGGCCTGATGGGCGTCCTCTATCAGAACGTCACGCAGCGGACGAAGGAGATCGGCCTCCGGCGGGCCAACGGCGCAACGGCGGAACACATCTACAAACAAATCCTGGGCGAACTTCTTGTCATCACCACATTCGGCGTCGCCGCCGGGACCCTCATCATCGTCCAGTTCCCCCTGCTCAGGTGGTTCGCCTTCATCAGCGGCAAGGTCTACATCATCAGCCTTGCTATTTCCGTCGCGATGATGTATCTATTAACCGTCCTCTGCGGCCTCTACCCGGCGCGCCTGGCCACGAAGGTCCACCCCGCAGAGGCGTTGCATTATGAGTAGACCTCTCCCCCGGCCCCGAAGAGACCTCTCCCCCGGCCCCTCTCCTGAAGGAGAGGGGAGGTCCTTTTCCCGGTCTTTTTCCGAGGGAGCGGAAAAGGCCACCTGCTCCCCCTTTCCTTCAGGAAAGGGGGCTGGGGGGATAGGTATGATCCTCCTCATCGACGACGACCCCTCCATCACCGCCTCGCTGGCCCTCCTGCTCAAGCAGGCCGGCCATTCGTCCCGGTCCGCCGCATCCCCCGCCGAGGCCCTGCGGCTGATCGAGCGCGAGCGATTCGACCTGGTCCTCCAGGACATGAACTTCTCCCGCCGGACCACCGGCGAGGAGGGGCTGGCCCTGCTCAAAGAGATCAAGGCCCGCACGCCGCGCGTCCCCGTTATCCTGATCACCGCCTGGGGGTCCATCCCCCTCGCGGTCAAGGGCATCCAGTCCGGTGCAACGGACTTCATCACCAAGCCCTGGTCCAACCCCCAGCTCCTGCAGTCCGTCAGGACCGCCCTGAGCCTGACCGCCGCGACCTCCCCCATCCACGACCGGACGCCCACGCGGGAGGAATTGGACGCCCGCCACGACTTTCACAGTCTGATCGGACGTGACCCCAAATTTCTCAAGGTCCTCGACCTCATCGGGCGCGTCAGCCCCACGGACGCCTCCGTCCTGATCACCGGCGAGAGCGGGACCGGCAAGGAGGAGGTCGCGGAGGCCATCCACCGGAACAGCCCCCGCAGGGACGCCCCCTTCGTCAAGGTGAACCTGGGCGGCCTCCCTTCCACCCTGTTCGAGAGCGAGATGTTCGGCCACATCAAAGGCGCGTTCACGGACGCCCGGCAGGACCGGAGGGGCCGGTTCGACCTGGCGGACCGCGGGACCATTTTCCTGGACGAGATCGGGGACCTCGACCCGGCCTGCCAGGTCAAACTCCTGCGCGTGCTCCAGGACCGCGCCTACGAGCCCCTCGGCTCCAGCGTCACCCAAACCGTGGACGTGCGGGTCATCTCGGCCACCAACCGCAACCTGCCGGACCTGGTCGAAAAGGGGGACTTCCGCGAAGACCTCCTCTACCGCCTGAACCTGATCGCCGTCCACCTCCCTCCTCTGCGAGAGCGGCCCGACGACATCCCCCTCCTCGCGGGCCATTTCCTGCAAGGCATCGGAAACGTCTATCGCCGGAACGGCCTCGCGATCGGCGAGGCCGCCCTGAGGTGGCTGAGAGGGCTATCCTGGCCCGGCAACGTCCGGCAGCTCAGGCAGGTGATCGAGAGGACCGTCCTGATGGCCGGCGGGGACATCCTGGAGGTCGAGGACTTCGAGCGCGCCCTGAGCGCCCAGTCCGACGAAGGCCGCAGGTCCCTTCTCCCCGCCGTCGGGAGCATGACCCTCGATGAGATCGAAAAGGCCATGATCCTCAAGTGCATGGACCACTTTCAGGGCCACATCAGCAGGGTCGCCGAGGCCCTCGGCCTGAGCCGGGCCGCGCTGTATAGACGGTTTGAAAAGTACGGAATCCAGCCGTGACCCTGCGCCACAAATTCATCCTCTACCTGGGCCTGATCCACCTCGCCTTCGCGGCCTCGGCCCTCCTCTTCCTGGCGGAAAATCGCGCCTATCTCCTGGCCGTGGAGGCGTTCTTTGTCCTCTCCCTGATCTGCGGGATCAGATTCATCCAGGCCCTCTTTGCCCCTCTGGACCTCATTCGGACCGGGACGGAGCTGATCGACGAGAGCGACTTCACCTGCCGGTTCCGGGAGGTGGGGCAACCTGAGATCGACCGGCTGATCCGGGTCTACAACCGGATGATCGACCACCTGCGGGAGGAGCGCATCCGGCTTCAGGAGCAGCACTCCTTTCTGGACAGAGTCCTCCACGCCTCCCCCTCCGGCGTCCTCACCTTCGACTTCGACGAGCGCATCGCCCTGGTCAACCCGGCTGCGGGGCGGATGCTCCAGTCGCCCGCAGAGGCCCTGGCCGGCCAAAAACTGTCTGCGCTCCAGACACCTTTCACGGATGCCCTGAGTCGCCTCCAGGTCGGCGAATCGCGGGTGATCCCGCTCCAGGGCCGGCGGCGGGTGAAGTGTCAGAAATCCCAGTTTCTGGACCGGGGGTTCCCCCGGCCCTTCATCCTGATGGAGGAGCTGACGGAGGAGCTGAGGCAGTCGGAGAAGGCGGCCTACGAGAAACTGATCCGCCTGATGTCCCACGAGGTCCACAACTCCCTCGGCGCGGCCGGGTCCCTCCTCCACTCCTGCCTGACCTACGGAGACCAGCTCCGCGACGAGGACCGCAGGGACTTTGAGACCGCGCTCCGGGTCGCCATCTCCCGGACCGACCACCTGAACGCCTTCATGAAGGGCTTCGCCGAGGTGGTCCGGCTCCCCCCTCCCGAGCGCAGGCCGTGCGACGTGGAGCGGCTCCTGAGAGACATCGCCTTCCTGATGAGCGCCGAGAGCCAGCGGAGACGGATCGCCTGGGCGTGGGACATCCAGGAACCCCTCCCCCCCTTCTCGATGGACAAGAATCAGATGGAACAGGTCTTTCTCAACGTCCTGAAAAACGCCGTAGAGGCCATCGGGGAGGGCGGGGGCATCACGATCCGAATGGGGAAAAAAGGCGGGAGGGAATTCGTCGCCGTGGAGGACACGGGGTGCGGCATCGCGCCGGAGGTCCGGCCAAACCTGTTCACCCCCTTCTTCAGCACCAAACCGAACGGCCAGGGCATCGGCCTCACCCTGGTCCAGGAGGTCCTGAGCCGGCACGGATTCGACTTCTCCCTGGACGGGGGACCGGGCGGACCGACGCGGTTTACGATCTACTTCTGAGAAGCAGACCCAACCCCCTAACCCCCTTCCCCGAAGGGGAAGGGGGAACAGGCATGTCTTCTCCCCTCCCCCTGTGGGGGAGGGGACGGGGGAGGGGTCATCCAATCGCCTCTTTTAGTACCCGCAGATGATTTTCCCCTAATATCTTCCTCACATCCCCCTCGCCGTAACCCCTTCTCAGTAATCCCTCCGTGATCCGGGGGAACTCCGTCGCGTCCTTCAGGGCCGTGCCCCCTCCGTCGAAGTCCGACCCGATCCCCACGTGGTCCGGCCCCACGAGCTTCACGGCGTGGTCCACGTGGTCCAGCAGCCGCTCCAGCGTGGGGGCCTGCGCGTCCACGAACCCCGGCACGAACGTCACGCCCATCACCCCGCCGTTGTTCGCCAGGGCCACGATCTGCCTGTCATCCAAGTTGCGCGGGTGGTCGCAGACCGCCTTGCAGTTGCTGTGCGAGGCGATCACGGGCCGCCTCGTCACCTCCATCACGTCCCGGAACCCGCGCTCGCCGATGTGCGACACGTCTACGAGCACCCCCAGCCGGTTCATCTCCTCCACGAGCCTTCTCCCGAACTGCGTCAGCCCACTCCCGCCGCTCCCCTCCCCATTCCCGTCCGCGGCCCAGCTCCTGGGGTTGTGGGTCAGCCCGATGGACCGGACCCCCACGCGATGCAGCATCCGCAGGACGTTCAGGCTCCCCTCCAGCCCGTCGCTGTTCTCCACGACGAGGATCGCGGCCAGCCTCCCATCCTGCTTCGCGCGCAGGACGTCCCCCGCCGACCGGGCGATCAGCGCCTCCCCCTCAAGCCGCTCCACCTCCTCCTCAAAATACCCCAGCGCATCCAGCGCGTAGGTCAGGTAGTTCTTCCACGCCCGCGTCACGTCCACTGCAAAAAAAGCGGCGTCGACCCCCCCGGCCCGCATCTTCGGGAAGTCGATCTGCGCCTCCCCCTGCCGCGTGGCCGCGTCGAACATCCCCCGCAAGAAGGCCACGGTCCCGTTCCGCCGCTCCCGGTCCTTCGCCGGGAGCCCGTCCAGCCCCAGGTTCCCCCGCCGGATGTGCGACACGACGGTGTCGTTGTGGGAGTCGACCACCAGCGCCTCCCGGTGGAGCGCCTCAAAACCCTTTTCCGATGCCATGTGCGACCTCCTCGCGGTGTTGATTCCGGTTGACAAAGTTACTATCTTTTCATTACGACCTGCACACTTGGCGCCATCTGGCCCAGAATCGTGCGGTTTCAGAATAGGTGTAGGGGCGAGGCACGCCTCGCCCATCGGCCCTGTCATACAGGCTCGCAGGGCGGGGCATGCCCCGCCCCTACAGCCTACAAATAAACCGACCGACCCTGGGCCGATGGTCGCCAAAATTTCCAAATGTGTTATGAACGCTGAACATCACATCGCCGTGATCGGCGGGGGGAAGATCGGCGAACTGGTGATCGCCCTGCTCGCCAGGCAGTACCGCGTCTCAGTCTACGACCTCGACCTGAGGCGCGCAGAGGCGGGCGCTTCCGGCGGAGCGGCGGAGGCCGCGCAGCTCGACGTGAACGACGAAAAGGCCCTGCTCAGGGCGCTCGAAGACAAGTCCCTCGTGATCAACTGCTGCCCGCACTACTGCAACCTGCCCATCGCCCGCGCCGCCTGCCAGGCAGGCGTCAGCTACCTCGACCTGTCCGAGGACGTGGAGACCGGCAACCGCATCGAGGAGATGGCCCGCGACGCCCCTAACTACTTCGTCCCCCGGTGCGGCATTGCGCCGGGCTTCATCCAGATCGTGGCCAGCCACATCATGCAGGACTACGAGACCGTCGAGAAGGCCCACCTGCGCGTCGGCGCGCTCCCCGAAAACCCCACGAACGCCCTCAAGTACAACCTGACCTGGAGCACCGACGGACTCATCAACGAATACGGCAACCCCTGCGAGGCCCTCGTGAAGGGCCGGCTCCAGACGCTGGAGCCCCTGGAGGGCTACGAGCGCCTGATCATCGACGGCGTGGAGTATGAGGCGTTCAACACCTCCGGGGGGCTGGGGACCCTGGCCAGCTCGATGGAGGGGAAGGTGCAGGACCTGAACTACAAGACCATCCGCTACCTCGGCCACCGGGACCTGATGAAGTTCCTGCTCTTCGACCTGAAGCTCAACGAATATCGGACGATCCTCAAGCAGATCCTGGAGTCCGCCGTGCCCACCACGCAGCAGGACAGGGTCGTGGCCCTGGTGTCCGTGGTCGGCGCGAAGCAGGGCCTCCTCACGCAGCAGACCTACGCCAAGACCGTGCGACACGGCGAACTCTGCGGCCGGCGCCGGTCCGCCATTCAGATCATTACGGCCTCCAGCGTGGCCTCCGTGGCCGACCTCGCCGTGCGCGGCCGGCTCCCCCACCGGGGCTACGTGCGCCAGGAGGAGATCGACTTCAACGCCTTCTGCGCCACCCCCTACGGGGAACTGTTTAAGAAGTAGGTCAAATGGACCTCACCCACCCCCAACCCCCCACGCCGCCAAACGCTCCCATGAGGTCGCGTTCCACCACCCTCTCTCCGTATACGGAGAGGGAGGGAGGGAAGCGGGTCGCGACCTCATGGGAGCGACAGGTGGGGCGGTCAAGTGCCTTATCCACAGGCTTGGGGGAGGGTGAGGTCTCCCCGCTAATATACCAATTGCTGACCCCAATGGGGACCCAAATCTGAACCTTCAGGGGTGTGACACGTGTGACACGGGCATTGCGGGGATGGGACAGGCATGTCCCGCTTTGACCCGGCGGTCTCTCCCGACATCTTCTCAGCCCACCCTCCCCTTTTATCATGTAAGCGATTATTTCTTACACTCTTATATTTATATCCGACAAACCTATGATCCTTCCCCTCGATCTGGCACAGGGGTTGCAGGTGTAAATCCAGATGACGAAAATCTATCATTTCCCCGTTGACATCGAAGGGGCATATCTTTATCTTTAAAAAAATAAAAAGACTGTTTAGTCTTTTTTAAGGACCTACAAAAAGACTGTTTAGTCTTTTTATTCCTGCGCAACCCTGTTTCAACCCCAACCCCACCCTCTCCAGAAAAGGAGGAATCCGCAATGCCAAAAGGCAGAAGCTTATGGCTAACCGTCGCAGCCCTGTCGCTGGTCCTGGTCGCCGGCCAGGCCTTCGCGGGCACGACAGGAAAGCTGAACGGCGTGGTGAAAGACGTGAAGGGGGACCCCCTGCCCGGCGTGAGCGTCGTGATCGAGGGGACCAAGCGAGGCTCGGTCACGGATGCCAACGGCTACTTCTTCATCATCAACCTGGACCCCGGGGTCTACCGGGTGACGGCCTCGATCATCGGGTATGACAGGGAGACCAGGACCAACGTCGGCATCCAGGCGGACCACACCACGGACCTCAACTTCACGCTCAAAGAGACGGCCGTGCAGATGGGCGAGGTGGTCGTCCAGGCCGAGCGCCCGCCCGTGGAGCCGGACAGGACCACCAGCAAGTACGTGGTGACCGCGCAGGACATCCTGAACGTCCCCATCGTGCGCTCCGCGCAGGGGCTGATCGAGCTTCAGGGGGGCGTGTCCCTGGACGGGGAGGTCTCCTTCCGCGCCGGGGACGCCGGGGACGTGACCTACTACGTGGACGGCGTGAAGCTGGTCAACAACGACTCCCAGGGCTACCGGCAGTTCCGGTCGGTCAACCGGAGCGCCATCCAGGAGATGACGGTGATCACGGGCGGGATGGAGGCGGAGTACGGCAACTCCCAGGGCGGAATCGTGAGCATCGTCAGCCGGGACGGGGACCCGAAGGTTCACGGGTTCGTGGATTATCAGTTCAGCCCGGCGGGCAAGCAGCACTGGGGCCCCAACGTCTACGACTCGGCCCTCCACCGGGGGAACAACAAGTGGAAGGACCAGACGTGGGTGGCCGAGACCGTAACCCTGCCGGACGGGAGCGTCGCGCCCGCGCACAACCGTTGGGACTACACCAAGAACGTGGGCCACTGGGTGGAGGGGAACCTGTCAGGCCCTCTGAGCCGGAACGCCACGTTCTTCGTCAGCGCGCAGTGGTCGCGCACGGCCCGGTCCACCCCGCAGACGTTCCTGGTGACCCCGACCAACTACAACACCACCTTCAAGATCGCCTACGCGGTCTCCCCCAACCTCAAGGTCCGGGTGGGGGGGATCCTGCAGCGAGGCACGGGGAACTTCACCGGCCCCACCTCCGGGGGCGCGCTCAACCTGAGCGACAACGGGAAGAACCTGTTTCTGGTGGACCCCTCCCCGGCGGGAAAGTATAAAGACCAGGAGCGCCTGGGCTACGTCAGCCTGACGCACTCGCTCTCCCCCAAGTCCTTCTATGAGTTGAAGCTGTCCTATTCGCAGTCCGTGCGGGACACGTTCGACCTCCGGGCCAGCGCGCTCACGCTGGACCCGATCAAGGACAGGGCGGGCTACTACACGCTCTATCGCCCGGCAGCCAACTGGGAGCTGAGGGACAACAGGCGTTACATGGCGAAGTTCGACTTCTCCAACCAGGCCACCAAGGGGCACTTCCTCAAGGCCGGGTTCGAGTACACTCAGTACAGCGCCTGGTGGATCCGCTACTGGTCGGACGCCCTGTCGCACCGGCGCGTGCAGTGGTTCAGCAAGAGCTACGGGGACATCTCCCTGTTCCCCGGCCAGGGCAACGAGGGGGCGACCCCGCGCCAGCTGGGCGTCTACCTCCAGGACAAGATGGAGTTCGAGGGGATGATCGTGAACGCGGGCATCCGCTACGACCTGTTCGACGCGGGCGTCAAGGTCAAGAACGTGGACGTCTACTACGGCTCCCCCATGTATTCGAGCATGACGCGGATGCTCGACATGCCCACGCGCAATGTCCCGCTCAAGCAGACCGTCAGCCCGCGCGTCGGGGTGTCCCACCCGATCACGGCCAGCTCCCTGGTCAAGTTCTTCTACGGGAAGTTCTACCAGCTCCCCACCTTCCAGAACCAGATCGGCAACGACTGGATCAGCCAGCGCGCCACGGACATCGACCTGAACAACAACAAGCAGATCGACGCGGGGGAGAGGTGGAACGGGTTCCAGTGGATGCGCGACTCCAACCAGCAGAGCGCCCCCCGCCTGAAGCCGGAGGAGACCACGCAGTTCCAGGCGGGCGTGGACTGGAACTTCGTCAGCGACTACACCCTGAGCCTGACCTCCTATTACAAGAGCTCGGGCAACCAGATCCCCGGCTCCGGGTCCCTCGACTGGCGGGACCCGAAGGTCCCCGGCTACGTGGTGTCCGGCGGCAACGCCTACAACGGCACCTTCGACGACATCCGGGGCCTGGAGATCGCCATCAACAAGCGCTTCTCCAAGATGTTCATGTTCAACCTGGCCTACAACCTGCAGTGGGCGGACGCGGGCCGCAACTCCGCGCACCGGAAGGATTCCCAGCCCGACTCCATGTTCGTGGTCAACGGCCACTACTGGGTGACCTTTGACGTGGACCCGGCCACGGGCAAGGAGATCCCCGTGGACCTCAAGACCCAGGCCACGCGGGAGAAGCGCGACCCGGACTACTACATCAAGGCCTACGGCGCGGAGGCCCAGCGCCGCTACCGCGAGGAGTTCCTCAACACCGTCACCCGGCAGTACCAGTCCTGGTGGGAGGTGAAGGACCTCAGCCTGTATAACTTCGACGGGAAGGGGTCCAACGTCTACGTCATGCACAACCAGGAGACGGGCGAGCGCGTGCCGCAGAGCCGCGACCAGCGGGCCTTCGGGAAGATGGAGTTCCTGCTCAACACCCCCCCCGACTTCGGACCGTCCGGCGGCAAGGTCCTGGGCAACATCCGGGCCAACCTGATCTACCGGATGTTCTCCGGCCGGGTGTTCGACTACACCCCGCCGGGGGGGAGCATCACCAAGAAGTACGCCCCGATGCACACCCGCGTGGACATGAACGTGGAAAAGCAACTGGGGAAGGAGAGCGGGGTGAACCTGACCCTGGCGCTGGAGGTGGTCAACCTGTTCAACCAGAGGGACAAGACCCTCGGCACCACCTCCGGGGCAGGGCAGAACTCCTCGTTCAACGCGGACCGCTACATGCGCTGGGGGATCGAGGGGTTTGGGCCCACGGACCCGGACCTCGTGAACTACGGGGACCCCTACGAGCTGACCAACTATTACGATAACCCGCGCCAGATGCGGATCAGCATGAGAATCAGGTGGTAGACCTCACCCTCCCCCAATGTGAGGGGCTACGCCCCTTGTCTCCCCCTCCCTCTCCTGCAGGAGAGGGAGGGGGTCGGAGGGTGGGTGAGGTCTAGAAAAAGAAAGGAGCACCCATGATGATGCGCGAACGACTTCGATGGGGGATCATCGGCGCGCTGGCCCTGGCGGGCCTCCTCCTCCTCGTCCCCGACGCCCTGGCCCAGCCGGGCAGCTTCAGCAACACCTACCGGACGATGGGCCGGTCGGAGATCGGGTTGTCGGTCTACGCCTCCGGGGCTTTGGGCCGGCAGGACAACGGCCAGAAGCAGGAGCCCCACAGCTTCTCCTACCCCAAGCAGCACCACCCCCTGGTCTACGCAGGGGGGTGGGACCGGGGGGCCTGGTTCATCTCCCACAACACCGGCGGGGACGGGGTCTGGGTCCTGAGCAAGACCGGGGGCACGCCCAGGGTCTCCCACTCCGGCGGCCAGAGCTACACCACCGACATCGCGATGCAGGCCTACGACCCGGCCAGGGGGCCTGAGAAGAACCTGGGCACGCCCTACACTTATACGCACCCCCTGGCCCTGCGCAGTTCTTCCAACGGCGTCTGGCACGGCGGGGTGGCCTTAGACGGCCAGCTCACCAACTACTGGCCGGGCGCCACCATCCCCGCCGGGCATCCGCCAACGATCTGGAATTACGGCTACTATCAGTACAACTCCAAAGAAGCCGCGGCCTTCCCGCAGGAGATCAGCATCTCCAGGTGGTCCACCGGCGCGGGCCTCACCGTCACCCGCAAGGGGTATATGTTCGGCCACCAGGACTACGACGACCTCGTCCTCTTCGACTACGTCGTGGAGAACACGGGCGGCAAGGACGTGACGGACGCCTACGTCTCCTTCCAGAGCCGGATCGATAACAGCCTGGGTTCGGTCTGGCAGGCCGGCAGCTACAACGGCTGGCACGGGCCCGGCGAGAAGAACCGCGACACCTGGTTGCGCAACACGCGGGCGGCCAACTTCGCCGGCCCGGCCGCGGCCAGGGACCTGGCCCTGATGTACGCCTATGATGGAGACGACCCCCAGGTCCCCTGGGACGACCGGGGCGACCCCTGGTTCAAGGACTTCGCCGAATCGAACCTCAAGCGCACTCAGGACTTCCCCGAGGGGTTCATCCAGTCCGCCCCCTATTTCGGCTACGGCCTGATCGACGCCACGCCCCCCTTCAACATCCCCGGCGGGGCCGACCCCGACACCTACGTGGCCCCCAGAGACAACCCGGCCACGCCGCTCGACGAGAGCAAGAGCCAGCCTGCGGCCACGCAGTGGTTCCGGATGACCTCCACCAGCCAGTACGACGCGCCCAACGAGGGCAAGAACTCCGACGCCGCCATATACGACATGCTCACCTCGGGCGGGCACAAGGACGACCCCACGGAAGGCTACGCCTACAGCGAGTTTATGTCCTTCGGGCCTTACGACCTGAAGGCGGGCGAGAAGTTCAAGGTGGTCATGGCCTACGCGGGCGGCATGGCGTCTCAGAACTCCAAGTATGCGAACCAGCCCTCTAAATACCCGCAGCCGTTCGAGATGGCCTGGATGCTGACGGGCAACCAGGCCGAGCTGACGCTGGGCGAGGATGCGATGCTGGCCAACTTCCGCAAGGCGATGGAGGCCTACACCTGGTCCTACGCTATCCCGCAGCAGCCCCCGGACCTCAAG
>Ga0209399_10000299_pt1 | contig 31075 bp, 29 predicted proteins | sample OV2TP3_FD_184130 | JGI IMG/M metagenome (GOLD analysis project Ga0209399, IMG submission 184130) | Hot spring microbial communities from Beatty, Nevada to study Microbial Dark Matter (Phase II) - OV2 TP3 (SPAdes) (version 3) | ecosystem: Environmental > Aquatic > Thermal springs > Hot (42-90C) ... | reverse complement strand
GGAAGGGGTCATCAGATCCCTGTCCGTAGTGGGTGGGCTGCCGCTCCAGGGAGGCGATTCCTTATGTCGGAATTTCAGGATGGAGAGGGATGGCGGTCGGCAAGCTGACCGCACGCGGCCCCGATGTCACGCCCGCGACTCTCCCGTACCGTGGCTGTGAGGTGGTGGCCCAGCAGGATGGCCTGGAATCGCTGCACGACCTCTGCGGACGGACGTCGGAACAGAGCCCCCGGAAACTCGTTGAATGGGATCAGGTTCACCTTGCAGCGGAGTGCTCGTAGGCGACGCGCGAGTTGCTCCGCATGGGCTGGTTGGTCATTGACGCCGGAGAGCAGGACATACTCGAAGGTGATGCGCCGGCGATGCGGTAGCGGGTAATCCTGACAGGCGCTCAGCAACTCGTCGATCGGCCATTTTTTATTGATGGGCATGAGTTGCGTGCGGATCTCGTCGTTGGGGGCATTCAGCGAGATGGCCAGGTTCACGCCTAAGCCCTCGGCCCCGAATCGACGGATCGCCGGCACCAGCCCGGAGGTAGAGAGGGTGATGCGGCGTGGGGAGAAACCGATGGCCTCGGGGTGGGTGATGAGGCGCAGGGCGTGCACCGTATGGGCGTAATTATCAAACGGCTCTCCCATGCCCATAAACACCAGGTTGGTCAGGGACTCACCCGGCTCCAGCCGCGCCCGCGCCTGGATGATCTGATCCACGATCTCTGCGGGGCGCAGCTGGCGGCGCAGGCCTGCCTGGGTGGTGAGACAGAATTGACAGCCGATACGGCAGCCCGCCTGGGTCGAGAGACACAGGGTCAGGCGCGTCGGTTCACGTATGAGCACGCTTTCAATCAGGGGCCCATCGCCGAGTTGATAGCGGAGCTTGCGTGTCCCGTCCGACGCCACGTCAACCCCAACACAAGACAATCTGGAGATCATGGTCCATTGCTCCAGGGTCTGCCGTAGGGCTTTTGGCAGATCGTGCATGTCAGCGATATGTGCCATCCCGGCCTTGAACACCCAGCGAGCGATTTGCCGGCCGCGGTACCCCTCCGCCCCCCATGTCTGCAGCAATGTCTGCAGCTGGGGCAGCGAGAGGTCTTTCAGGTCGGTCTGCTCCGGGACGGTGCTGAATCGTTCCATGTTCATCATCCACCCCACAGGCGTTGGCACCCTATCCTGGCTAAACGGTTCGTATTGTAGCAGGCGCCGCTTCACTCTTGCAACCATCCGTTGGTCTCCTTCGCGGGGGGAAAGATCGTTGACACATCATGATCGGCCAGAGGATAATGCACGCATGAGACAAACCCGTATACCTGCTCCAGCGGCTGCAGACGCTTCTCAGGGAGTAAGCGTTCAGCCGTCAGCCTTCAGCGGTCAGCTGAAGACGGACACTCAAGCGGGTCTGCGCAACAGTCCTGCTTGTTGCTTTTGCTGAAAGCTGACAGCTGATAGCTGAGCGCTTGCCTCAGGGATATGGAGGGCCTGTGTGCGTGCGATAGCCTTGGATGTGCTCAAACGTCTATCGACCTTGTTCCTCATCCTTGTCGGCGTCCTCACCCTCATCTTCGCGATCCCACGCGTTGCCCCCGGCGGTCCAGAGCGAGCCTTAATCGGCTGGCCCTTGACCGCCGAGCGCGCCTCCTTACTCCGCGCCCACTACGGCTTTGAGCGCCCCCTTGCCGAACAGTACCTGTTATGGCTGCAAAAGCTGACGCAGGGGGAATGGGGCATCTCGAAATTCAGCGGACGTCCTATTATGCGTGAGCTGGAGCTCACGTTGCCGCTGACGCTGAAGTTGTTGGCCGAGACCCTTACGATCGCGGTCCTGGCGGGCTCACTATTAGCGATGGTGAGCGCCTATCCATGGGCTCGGCCGTCTCAGGGCCGTGGCCAGGGCCTGCGTGTGCTCTCCAGCGGCTTGCCGGATTTCTATTTCGCCATCCTCGTCAAGTTCTTTTTCGTCTGGCATCTGGAATGGTTTCCCCTGGGAGGATTTGCGTTCTTCGCCGAGCGCCCCTGGCAAGCCTACCGGCAACTCCTCCTCCCTGCCCTTTCGGTCGGCCTGCTGTACGGCATGATCATTGGGCCCCGGGTTGCCTCTCGTCTCACCGCGGAGGTCGGAGCGGCGGATGAGGGAGCGGGACCATGCGCCCTCGCGAACAGAGGAAGCGGCTGGCGACAGTTCGGAAAGGCACTCGGGTATAGCCTGCTGGTCCTGCTGCAGTATGGAGCCGCCTTAGTCGGGAGTGTGGTGCTCGCGGAGAAAATTTTCTCCATTCCGGGCTTTGGAGATTTCGGGGTCGAGTCCTTCGTGCGCCGCGACTACCCGAAAATACAGGCGTTTTTGGTCGTGATCGTGGGTGCGTACGCGGTCATCCGCGTGGTGGTGGGCGCGATTGAGGCGGCCTTACAGCGCCGCCACGCGCGGCGCAGCGACCGAGCGTTGCAGGAACCGTCCCAGAAGTCCAGGCATCGCATCGGGGAATTGGTCATGCAGGACGGGTTTTTCCTGGGCGCGGTGCTGGTGATCGCGTTCGCCGTGACGACCCTGTTCGCCCCGCATGTGGCCCCCTTCCTCCCCGATGAAGTGCATATGAAGGATCGCCTGCTCGCGCCCACGACCCAATATTGGATGGGATCCGATTTATTAGGCCGGGATGTCCTCAGCCGGGTGATTTACGCTGGACGCTATTCGCTGCTCGTCGCCGCCGCGGGTGCGACAGGAGCGGTCCTCGTGGGGTTCGTGTTGGGAGGGCTCCCCCGTCTGGCGCACAGGATCGGTGTGGCATTGGCAACCCCGCTCATCGGCATCCTCGCTGCGTTTCCCCCGCTGCTGTTGGGCCTGCTCATGATGACGCTCTTGGGCCAGGGGTATGTGCATGAAATCATCGCGGTGACGGCGGCACTTGCCCCGCAGATCGGGGCCCTGTGTCTCCAGGCGCGCGCCGAGGGCACCTCGCGTTTTCCCATCCCCCACGGGGTGTTGGCCGCGGCCTGGTTGAGCGCCCTGGGGATGGCCATCACGTTGGAGGCCACGCTGAACTTCCTCGATATCGGACTTCTCCCCTTGATCCCAAGCTGGGGAGGCGATATGAAGGCGAACCTTCCCTACCTGCACAGCAACCCCGCGATCGTCCTCTTTCCCGGGATGGCGGTGGTGGTCGCGGCGTTGGGAGTCAATCTCATGGCCGAGTCCCTGCGCAAGCACACCCTCAGCCAGCAGCTTCTCTAAGCCGAGACGTTGATTGCACGAGGCAAAGGCCGTGCTGTTGACACGGGCAAGACAGGCTGCTAAGGTGTGGGGGCGGAGAGGGGAGCGAGCCGATTCGCCAACGGTCGCAGGCTCACTCGCTCGGGAACGCTACGGACAGCAAGGAGAAGGTGTGCATTCCGAGGAGCAAGAGACGCAAGCGCCGAAAGCACCGGATCGCGGCGACGTGATGGACAAGCTGGTCGCTCTGTGCAAGCGTCGCGGGTTTATTTTCCAATCCAGTGAAATCTACGGCGGCCTCAACAGTTGCTGGGACTACGGGCCGCTCGGCGTCGATCTGAAAAACAATATCAAAGCCGCCTGGTGGCACAGCATGACCTGGATGCGGGACGATATCGAGGGACTCGACGCGGCCATCCTCATGCATCCCCGCGTGTGGGAGGCCTCCGGGCACGTCGCCGGGTTCACCGATCCGTTGGTGGATTGCAAGCTCTGTAAACAGCGCTTCCGCGCCGATCAGGTCGGGGAGGCACGCTGCCCTCAGAAGCCGAGCGTCGCCCCCGGCGCGCCGGGCTGTCCGGGCGAATTGACCGAGGCGCGTCTCTTCAATCTGATGTTCCAGACCCATATCGGCCCGCTGGAGGATGACGGCGCGCGCATCTATCTCAGGCCTGAAACCGCCCAGGGGATCTATGTGAACTTTCACAACGTGCTGCAGCCGTCACGCCAGAAAATCCCCTTTGGGATCGCCCAGATCGGCAAAGCCTTCCGCAATGAGATCTCCCCTGGGAACTTTATCTTCCGTTCCCGCGAGTTCGAGCAGATGGAGATGCAGTTTTTCGTAAAACCGGAGACCGCCTCGGAATGGTTTGAGTACTGGAAAGAGGCACGCTACAACTGGTATCAACGCATCGGTATCACACCCTCGCGGCTGCGGTTCCACCCGCATGGCCCCCATGAGCTCGCCCACTACGCCCGGGCGGCCTTCGATATCGAATATCGGTATCCCTTTGGATGGCGTGAGCTCGAGGGCATTCACAATCGGGGGGATTTCGATCTCACCCAGCATCAGCAGGCCAGCGGAAAGGATTTGTCCTACTTCGACGAAACGACGCGTGAGCGGTTCGTCCCGTACATCATCGAAACGTCTGCTGGTGTGGACCGCACGCTGCTGACCTGTCTGGTGGATGCCTACGAGGAGCAGGCGGAGCGAGTGGTCCTGCATCTCTCCCCGAAAATCGCCCCCATCACCGTCGCCATCTTCCCGCTGGTCAAACGCGACGGCATGCCCGAGATCGCCCAGCGAATCACCGCCATGCTCCGACCTGACTTCAAGGTGTTCTACGATGAGTCCGGCTCCGTAGGGCGTCGCTACCGGCGGCAGGATGAGATCGGCACACCGTATGCCGTCACGGTGGATTCGGAAACGCTCACGCACGCGAGCGTGACGCTGCGCGATCGCGAGTCGATGGCCCAGGAACGCGTCAGTATCGATGGCTTGCCCGAGAGGCTGCGGGCACTACTTGCGTGAGGCGGGCATGGCCCTGCTTCGAGCTGAGAGGCGCGTCGCTCGACTCAACGGTTGGCCAGCAGAATGACGGTGGGGACAATCGCCACGCCAGTCCCCGCCAACAGGAGCGTGCGAACGCGGCGGCGGGTCGAGGGGCGAAAGGCGGAGGGATCGTTGTCCACCGCCACCTGCTCGACGCGCTTGCCGGCGGCGAACCAGACGGACTCTGCCGCATCATCCCGGCCCACATAGATCCAGGCGTAGATCGGCTCACGCGTATGCACTTCTCGAAAGAACCGCACATAGGTTGGGGGACCGCGCTCCTCCAGGAGCGCCCGCTGGTCGCTTGAGAGGCCGGCGGGTTCGATCGTCTCGACCTTCCACCGGTTCGGGACGTCTGCTTTCTCACCCTGCACGTACCCCGGCTTGAACGCACACCCCGAGAGGACCACTACGGCGAGACATGCGACGAGCAGGGCCGGGCTGCGGAAGCTTGCACGCGCGCGCTGTTGCCGCATGGGAACTCCTGTTCGATGTCTGGTACGCCCCTGAGGTGTCTTGTTCGCTCGCCCGCAGCTGCGTTCGGTGCTGCGAGGGGACCTCACTGTACCGGAATATCGGGTGGATTGCAAGCGGCTTTTCACCCCGGCAACTCCGCCACGAGCCGCTTAAACAGAAGACCGCGCTCGACGAAGTTGCGGAACTGGTCGTAGCTCGCACAGGCGGGCGAGAGCAGCACGGCATCGCCCGGCCTGGCAGCGCAGCAGGCGGTCTGTACCGCCTCCCGCAGATCGCGACAGAGGGCGATGGTGGGGGCCATGCGTCCGGGTATGCGGGCGGCTTCGATCGCCCGGGCGATCTCCGGTGCGGTGTTCCCGATGAGAAAGACCCCCTGGACGCCGGTCGCGATCCGCTGTGCGAGGGCGTCAAAGGGAAGCCCCTTGTCATAGCCACCGGCAATGAGCAGAATGGGGGAGGGGAGGGCGGCCAATGCGGCGAGTGTGGCAGCGGGGGAGGTGGCGATCGAATCGTTATAAAACGTGACCCCGCCCAGCTCACGCACTCGTTCCAGGCGATGCTCGACACCAGGGAAGCTGCGTACGGCCTCGCGGATGACCGGGGGAGGCACTCCCCAGGCATCGGCTGCGGCCACCGCGGCGAGGACATTCGCCACGTTATGCAGACCCAGGAGGGGGATATCCGTCAGACGACAGGCCTCGCACACCGACCCGTCCCGTGCGATCACGAGGCGATCCCCCTCCAGATAGGCACCATCCGAGACACGCTGCTCCAGGCTGAACCAGCGCGCTCGGCCCGGCACCCGGCTGGCGAGCCCCTGCAGCGTCGGGTCATCCGCAGTGAGGATCGCCACATCTGAGGAGTTTTGATAGGCGAAGATGTGCCATTTGGCGGCGAGATAGCGCGGCATGCTTCCGTGCCGGTCCAGATGATTAGGGGAGAGATTGAGCAGGAGGGCGATGTGCGGGCTGCGACCCACCTCCGCGAGGTCCTCCAACTGAAAACTCGACAGCTCGAGCACAACCGGGTCGCCCGCCTGAATCTGCTCGACCGCTGGGAGGAGCGAGCCGCCGATGTTCCCCCCCACCCATGCACGCGGGGTCGCCGCCCGCATGATCGCCCCGAGCAAGCTGGTCGTCGTCGTCTTGCCATTGCTCCCGGTGACCCCGATGATCGTCCCGCGGCAGAGCCGCATGAAGAGGTTCATCTCGGTTGCAAGCGGGACGCCGCTGGCACGCGCGCGGACGAGATAGGGAGAATCCTCCCGGACCGCCGGGCTGGCAAAGACCACGTCGGCGTCGGTGAAATCGCGCATCTCGTGCCGGCCCAGGACAAAGCGCACCGGGAGCCCTGAGAGCGCCTCCACCGAATCCCGCAGCTCGGCTTCAGATTTCAGATCGGTGATGGTCACCCGTGCGCCACAGGACACGAGGTAGCGCGCAAGACCGATCGTCCCACCGAAAAATCCCAACCCCATGATCGTCACCCGCTTGCCCTGGAAATCGAGCATATCCCTTCCCCCGGCGCACAGGGTGTGCGTCAGAGTTTTGCATGGGCAACAGGACCGCCCTGTATTCTCCTCCCCCCTTGAGGGGGAGGATTCAGGTGGGGGGTAAGGTCGCGCGGGTGTCCCCCCCCATCCTGACCTTCCCCCTCACCGGGGGGAAGGGATTTACAGTCCAAAGCGATTGCAAAACTCCGACGCACACCCCGGCGCACATTCGCTCTTGACAGGACGCTTGCCCCATGTTAGCTTCGCCGCAACCCTCGAAAAGAGCGGTTACCTCATGGCCTGCACGCTGTGAACGCTGGCGGCATAGTGATAGCACCTCGTGGAGCGGATGACAAGGGGAACATGCGCACCACATATGGGCGCTGGATGTGGCAAACTGCTCTCATCGTCGCTGCGCTGGTTATGGGCGTGTCACAGGCCCAGGGCGCGTTCACCCGTATCGAGCTCGGCGAGCTGCAAGCCCTTCCAGGGCAGGTTCCCCCCTTCGGCTTTCAGCTGCCCCTTGTGCGGCAGTCGCACGCTCTGACTGCCATACCCGCCATCGTGGTACAGCGCCCCAGCGATGTGCTGTTCTTTGTGAAGCAGGGCCTGCTCGAGCTTCGCCTGCTGGAGCTGGCGGATGTTGAATTGGAGATCAGCTACGCCGGCCAGACCATGAACCGTCTGCTGTTGAAGACGGAGCTACAGGCCGCACGTGCACGCATGCACGCAGCGATGGCGTGGGATCGCTACCAGGCCGCAAAAGCGAAAGGGATCAAAGATGCCCGCCTGGGCCGCTTGCTGGAGGAGGCCTACCGGACCCAGCAGACATGGGCTCGGCTGGACCCCACGGCTGCCCAGCCGCAGCTCCCCCGCGTGTTGCAGGAACGCCTGCGTGTGCAGGAAGAGCGCCCGGGACGCCAGGAGGCAGCCCGAGGGGAAGAGCCACCCCCGCGCAGCGGAACAGGCCAGCCTCCTGCGTTGGAAAGCCGCATGGCTGCTCTCGAACGGGAGCTGGGAAGTATCCGAGAGGCCATCCATGGCCTGGCACAGCAGGTTCGCACACATCTGGACGAGTCGCTGAAGCCTGTGGGTGAGCACCCTCGTGAGCAACCGGCGGCGAATTCCGTGCTCACCGTGGCGCTCGGCGGTCTCCTGCTGGCGGGCGTGGCTTCGCTGCTCACCGGCTATAGCATGCAACGGCGGGTGGTGCGGCGTGGGCGTCCGCGGCGACGCCTGCGGCCACCCACGCTGCAGAGGGCCAGAGGGGCCTTATCCGCTGAGACAGCCGAGGTCCCCGCCGTCCAGCCGCTGCGCTCAGGTGCTGCGGTGCACGAGGGCGAACCACACCCCCGGCGAGCAATCGTGCGGCGGGTACGGGTGTCCCACAGGACGAGCCGGCGGGTACGCATCAGCAGAGAACAAAGCCAGGCGATGCAGGCCTACGGGCAGGGCCAGCTGCTCCCTCAGGCTCCTGCAGCCGCGAGACAAAAATCCTCGGATCTCACGACGGCCCTGGCGATCCTCGAGCAAGAGCTCCGCACACTGCAGGGACGCTCCCACGCCCAGCCCACCCACCGGGAGCACATTCAAGCGCTGCTGGCGCGGTTAGCGGAGCTGGCGCAGCGGATGTAGCTGCGTATGCCCTCAGCTCAGGCGCGTGTCTTGCACCTTCATCAGGTCCAAAAATTCTTTGTTGGTTTTGGTGCCGCGCATCTTCTCCAGCAGAAATTCGATCGCCCCCGTGACGCCCAGCGGCTGCAACGCTTTGCGCAAGACCCACATCTTGTCGAGCTCTGCGGGAGAGAGCAAGAGCTCCTCTTTGCGCGTGCCTGAGCGCGTGAGGTCCAGGGCGGGGAACACACGCTTATCCGCAAGCTTACGGTCGAGGTAGAGCTCCATATTCCCGGTTCCCTTAAACTCCTCGAAGATCACGTCATCCATACGGCTGCCGGTGTCGATCAGGGCCGTGGCGATGATCGTGATGCTTCCCCCCTCTTCGATATTGCGGGCGGTGGCGAAAAACTGACGGGGTTTGGTGAGGGCGGTGGCCTCGATCCCTCCCGAGAGCACCTTGCCACTGGAGGGGACGACCGTATTGTAGGCTCGCGCCAGCCGCGTGATGCTATCCAGCAAAATCACGATATCCTTGCGCGACTCGACCAGCCGCCTGGCCTTTTCCATCACCATTTCCGCGACCTGGATATGCCGCTGCGCCGGCTCATCGAAGGTCGAGCTGATGACCTCGCCATGCACCGACCGCTGCATGTCGGTCACCTCTTCCGGGCGCTCGTCGATGAGCAGCACGATCAGCAGCACCCCAGGATGGTTCCTGGTGATGCTGTTGGCGATGGCCTGCAGCAGCATCGTCTTGCCGGTGCGGGGTTGGGCGACAATGAGACCCCGTTGCCCCTTCCCGATGGGCGTGAAGAGATCGACGATCCGCATGGACAGATCGCCGCCGTGCGAGGTTTCGAGCTGGAGGCGCTCATCGGGGTAGATCGGTGTGAGATTGTCGAAGAGGATCCGCCGTCTGGCAACCTCGGCGTTCTCAAAGTTGATCGTCTCGACGCGCAGGAGGGCGAAATACTTTTCGTCCCCCTGGGGAGGTCGCACCTGACCCGAGATGGTATCTCCCTTGCGCATCTCGAAGCGACGAATCTGGGAGGGGGACACATAGATGTCGTCGGGGCCAGGCAGATAATTGTACGTCGGGGAGCGCAGAAAGCCGAATCCCTCGGGCAAGACTTCCAGCACACCTTCGCCATAGATCTGTCCCTCTTTTTCCAGATGGGACCGGAGGATGCGAAAGATGAGCTCTTGCTTCTTGAGCGCTGCGGCCTCGGGAAGCATACCATCCCTGGCCATGGCGATCAGCTCAGGAATCGTGCGCTTCTGTAGCTCGGCAAGGTCCATAGCGTCTTCATCTCCCTTTTGCTCTCCCTCAGCTCCCTCCCCACGCACGCAGGCAGAGGGCTGCATACCCCCTCCGACTTGGGCAGCATACGCGGCTAAGGAAGGGGTCAGAAGCGAGTGGCACAGGGAGAGATGAGAGGTGGGGAGCCGTGTGACAGGTTGGTAACCGTTCCAAAGTTCCGATGTGCGGGAGACCCCCTGAGGCACTGGCGACGGACAGGGCCATCAAACGTAGGACTGAGTCCTGAGGACTGAGCGCAAAAGAGGAAAGGCCCTGTGCAGGGTGACTCAGTCCTCAGCTCTCATGGCTCGACACGCTTCGGGCGAGCCTGCCCCCTGTATCACCCGCGCCACGGGGGCTCGCGCGTTATTTTTTGCGGGCACGCCCTTTTGTGGCGGCATCCCGCAACTGAATCCCTGGGGCAAATTTGGGCACCTTTTTGGCCGGGATTCTGATCTCCGCTCCAGTCTGAGGATTCCGCCCCGTGCGCGCCCTGCGCTGCACCGTGGAGAACGTTCCAAACCCGACGAGCGTGACTTTCTCCCCCTTCCTGATGGCATCGACGACACAGTCTTGCATGCAGTTTAACGCCTTCTCAGCCTGTCCTCTCGTGATGCCCGCCGTCTTGGCCATTGCGGATACGAGCTCGGCTTTATTCATCGCTCCCTCCTTCTCCCTGGGATTTCCCGAAGGCAACACCCCATGACCTCAGCAATCACGCTCTTTTGTACATGATCGCCAGCACGATGTCAAGTACAAATGCGGGCTGAGCAGGAGTAGGAACGCGGCGAAGGGCATGAATACAGCGATGAGCTCAGTAGAGATGCTGCAGAGGGTCCTCTGGCCACCCATCCCGGTGCACCTCAAAATGGAGATGCGGACCAGTAGAGCGGCCGGTACTCCCGCTGAGGGAGATGATCTGTCCCCCCTTCACCATTTGACCGACGTGCACGAGAATGCGCGAGTTATGCGCATAGAGGGTGGCGAAGCCATTGCGATGCTCGAGCTTGACCACTTTGCCATAGGCGCCACTGTAGCCCGCGAAGACGACAAGGCCCTCCTGGGCAGCCCGCACAGGGGTGCCGGTAGGGACACTGATATCGATCCCCGCGTGAAACTGGGCAAATCCACCGCCCATCGCATTTGCACGCGTCCCATACAAGGAGGTCAGCAGGCCTTCCACCGGCCAGCTAAATCCTGGCTGACCCTCGACCTCGGCGCGGGTGCGATAGTCGGGATGGCGCTGGACTTCCGGGGAGCGCGCACGGTCAGGGGCGCTGAAGGTCGGTTCTGGCTGGAACATCGAGAAGGCTGCCTCGTTGGGCACAAGCAGTGTGTCCCCTGCTTGCAGGTAATCGAGATCCTCCAGCCGGTTGATCACGCGCAGGCTCTCGGCACTCGTGCCATAGCGCTCCGCGATGTGGGAGAGCGTTTCGCCGGGGCGAACGCGATGGGAGAGAAAACGGCGCGTGTCGCTCTCGCCAAGCGGGGAGGGCAAGCTGGGGTATTTGACGCGGTTGAGGTGGGTTTTCAGCGCTTTCTTTTTCGGGACCTTCGCCAGGGCGATCGCCTCACCAAAGACCTCGATCTTGAAAATGGTCATCAGCGCTATGTATTTTCCACCGAGAAGCGCCACAAGGTTGATAAGGAGGAGTAACGCAACTTTGGACCTGGCAAGGTGGCGTTCCCAGCGCCGCATCATTGCCTCCTTCTAGGTGGTTACAGCCATTAGCGTGCAGTCGTCGTGATTGGGATTCCCTCCCCCCAGCCTTTTGCATAGGAACGGGCCATTCTACCTTCGCTCTTTCCGCGCGTCAAGCAAAAACTCCCCGCGCCTCTCACACCCTTCCATCCTGGTGCAGACAGATCCGATTGCGCCCACCCAGCTTCGCCTGGTAGAGGGCGCGATCGGCCTCGCGCACCAGGTCACCTTCCGCTACGGCATCCTCTGGGAAGCTTGCGACGCCGAGGCTGACGGTACAGCACCCACTCGGCAACACGTCGGCATGCTCGAGAGGCGCCGTCGCGATCGACACACGGATACGCTCGGCCACCTCGCCCGCTGTCTTTTTGTCGGTCTCCGGCAGGATGATGGCGAATTCATCCCCACCGTACCGGGCGATCAGATCGTAACTGCGACTCGAATGCTTGAGAAGCCACGCGAGCTGCCGCAGGGCTCGATCACCCGCCTGGTGGCCGTTCACATCGTTGTATATCTTAAAATGGTCGATATCGAGCATGATCAACGAAAGCGGGCGTTGAAAGCGGCGCGCGCGGCTTATCTCGACCGCGAGCAGTTGGTGGAAGAAGCGATGATTATAGAGGTCGGTCAGCCCGTCGGTCTGGGCCAGTCGCTTATAAAACTCGGCTTCTCTGGCCCGTTCTGCCAGGCGTTGCTTCTCGAGCGTGCGCGCCACGATGAGCTGGAGCAGCTCAAGAGTGAATGGTTTGGGGAGGTAATCGGCCGCCCCCAATTTCATCGCTTCCACGGCGGAGTCCCATGAGGCAAACCCGGTCATCATGATATACGCGGTGCGACTGTCCAGCTGTCGGGCGGCCTTCAAAAAAGCCAGTCCATCCATGTGGGGCATGACGATATCGGCGACCGCGACGTCGAAGTGCTCACCCTGGACTTTGCTCAGCGCCATTTGGCCATCGATGGCTTCGCACACCTCGTAGCCGCTGTGGCGTAAGAGGTGTACCACCACCTCTCGCAGCGACGGATCATCGTCCACGATCAAAATTTTGCGCGGGCGTTGCGAGCCCAGCTCGGGGGAAGGGTACTGCGTGTCCGTCGACGATGACGGGACCGGCTCTATGGGCGGCTCGTGTGAATGTGCCATGGGGCGTTCCCTCGGCCCTACAACCGCAAACCTCGCTCGTACAAGTGACAGGCGATGCAGGTCAGCTTCGCGTTCGACTCCACAGTGTCCGCAGGCCATCCCTGGCATGGGCTAGCGATACCATAGCAGGACTCCGCACGAGCGTCAAGAGTACGCTGTGCTGGCTGCAGCCGCCGGGGCCTGCAGCACATACGTGCGCGCGCTCCCCGCATCGCGGAGCCCGCTGGCCCTATTCCCGTCTGTGCATCCAATCGCGCAGCAGGGAGCGTAGCAGATAGAGGTCAGCCACCACGGCCAGGGCCATCATCCCGAGGGCTAAGGGACTTGCCAACATCACGCTGGGATCGTTATTCACGACGAAGAGCACCAGAAAAAAGGAAATACACAAGAATAACAGAATCCCCATGCTCGAGGGCCTCCGCTTCAGGCAGTGAGTTTCTGTAGAAAATTGGCGAGTTTTTCCAACATGTTACGGATATTTCCTTCAGAATTTGCATAAGAGAAACGCAGGTATCCCTCGCCATACTCGCCAAATGCCGTCCCCGACAGGCAGGCGATACCGGCTTCCTGCAGCAATCGGGACGCCATCTCCGCGCTCGAGCACTCGAACGCCCGTATGTTCGGAAACGCGTAGAAAGCACCCTGCGGCATCGCGCACGACAGGTCCGCAATGGCATTCAGTCCCTGCACAATGATCTCCCGCCGGCGCCGAAATTCTGCGACCATCCGTTGCGCTGGCTCCTGGGGTCCATACAAGGCCGCCACCCCCGCCATTTGGACAAAGGAGGCGGTACAGGAGGCCGAGTTGACCATGAGCTTGCTGAGGTGGTCGGCCATGTGGGGCCTGGCCACTCCGTATCCCAGGCGCCATCCCGTCATCGCATACAGCTTGCTGAATCCGTCGAGCAGGATGGTGAGGTCCTGCATACCGGGGAATGCCGCGATGCTGACGGGCGTTCCCTCGTACTGCATCCCGCTGTAAATTTCGTCGGAGAGCACCATAATGCCGCGCGAAACGGCGATCTCCGCGATGCGGTGCAGGTCGGCGGCAGGAATGATGCCCCCGGTGGGATTGCCCGGCGAATTTAAGATGATCAATTTGGTCCGAGGACTGAGGCTCGCCTCCAAGCGCTCCATATCGAAGCTGAAGGCGGCGGATTCGAGCAGGGGGATGGGCACCGGTGTGGCGCCGACAAAGTTGATCATCGACTCATAGATAGGAAAGCTGGGGTTCGGATAGATCACCTCATCTCCCGCCTGGGCGCAGGCCAACAGCGTAAAGAAGATGATCGGTTTCGCCCCGGGCGTGACCACCACCTCCTCGGGCGTGACCGCAATCCCCCGTGATTTGGACACCGCCTCCGCGATGGCCACCCGCAACTCCGGCAGCCCTGCTGTCGGACCATAATGCGTGTAGCCGTCGTGTAACGCCCGAATGGCCGCTTCCTTAATATGCGTGGGGGTATCAAAGTCCGGCTCGCCGATCTCAAAATGGAGGATCTCCCGACCCTGAGCCTCCAGCGCTTTTGCGCGAGCGAGGACTTCGAACGCAGTTTCGGTTCCCAGCCGTTCCATCCGTCGGGCGTACGTGACCATGCGAAGTCTCCTCCGTGCCAGCGATGTTCCCCAGGGTGAGAGACAGCAGCCAGGGCTGTGCCCTGCGCATGCGTATCAGTCAGAGGCTCAGATCCTACGCGTCTGGCGCTATATTGGCGACTGCGACGGGCTTTGTCAATCCACGCTTGCGGCAGCCCCTCACACCGCGCCCACGCTCGGGAGGCGAGGGGGAGCCCGCCTGGGTCTCTCCAGGGGCGTGGACGACGTCCGGCGGGCTGGCCAGAGGGTGCACGAGTTTCCGATTGACAAGGGCCGCGTCTCTTCCGTACAATTGAGGTGTAAGTATCTGAAATCGTATCATGTATCGACAGACGGGCAAGAGGGCAACTGCGTGAGATCCGAACGTCGGCCACACGTGCCTGGCAACCACCCTATTCGACGCATGTTTCGCTCCCTCACCGAGATGAGCTTTGAGCAGATCGAGCTGCGCGACCGGGAGCTGACGCGCTACGTCGCCGATCTGTTAGTGGAGTTTATCCATATCGACAACGTCTATCGCCTGCGCGACCGGCAGGGGAAGCGCCTCGAATACGTGGTGGATATGTTGTTGGAGGCGATGGCGCAGGAGCCGGGCGGAGAGCGGGAGGCCCGCAAACATATCGGCGATTATACCCTCTTCGTTGCCGGACTGTACCCCGAGAGTCTGATGCATCGACGTCGAGCCATCAGCCCGGAGTACTACATCGAGCAGGGGAAGCAAGCGTATCTCCTGGTCGCCGAAATGGACCGCTCGAAACCGACCGCACCCCTGTTTCGCAAGCTGTCCGAGAAATTCGAATACTGCGTGACCGCGCTGAACCTGGAAAAGGCCGCCCTGCAGGACCCCTTTTATCAGTATCTTCTCCGGCAACTGGTCTGATCCAGGCAGCGCGGAGGTGGCAGACGGGAGGAGCTGCAGCCTGACACGGCGAGTGAGCGAAGCGAAGGGCTGCAGGAGACCCCGGGGCTACCGGGCTGGCACATGCAGGAGCAAATTCAGGCGCTTCTGCTCTCGTACGATCTGGAGGGGGACTTCGCCCCCCTGCCGCAACTCGGAGTCGAACGCTTGTAGATCCGTAATTCTGGCCTGCTTCGCCCCCACGATGACGTCTCCACGCCGCAACCCATCCTGATCCGCGCTGCTGCCCACCTCCACATCGGAGACCAAGACGCCCTCGGCAGAGGTCAGGCGAAAGTGCGTCGCCAGCTGCGGCGTCAGGTTTTGCACGGTCATCCCATAGCGTTTCAGGACGCTCTGGGAAGCCTCTTGGGTGGTCCCGGGGTCAAAGGTGGGCGAGCTGTCAAACACGCCCCTGGCGACAAAGATGGGGACGTGCACGCGTACGGCGAGGGCGATCGCATCGCTGGGCCGTGCATCGATCGGGACGACCGTCCCCCCCGTCGCAAGCGCGATCCGCGCATGAAAGGTGTTTTCTTTGAGCTCGGTGATGACGATATGTTTGACCTGGGCGTTCACCCCCTCCAGGATGTTCTTGAGCAGGTCATGCGTCATCGGCCGGGGCGGGACAACCTTCTCCAGCTGCATCGCGATCGCCCGCGCCTCAAACACGCCGATCCAGATGGGGATCACCCGACCTCCCTGCAGCTCCTCGAGCAGCACGACCGGGGAGGCCCCCTGGGGATCGACGGTGATACCACGCACGCGCACTTCAACCAGCCCTTCCGTGGCCTGCTGCGCGCGTGTCGAAAATCCCCCGCCCGCCCAGATGAGCGCCAGGATGCAGACGAGCCAAACCCCCTTTTTCATCGCCCCTCTCCTCGTCCGATGTCTCTTCTGTCTCTTCGCCGCGCAAGCGAGGCCAGCCTCGCTTCCATACGCCAGGCGGTCGCCCGGCTCACCCCTCTCTCCCTGCGATAGTAGCATGGTCGTACCTCCCTGTCAAAATCGGCGGCCTCTCGCGGGAACAGGCCTCCCTGAAATTCCGCTATAAGATTCTCAGGCGCGTCAGATCCTGCACCGGGGCGAGCGCGCGCTTCATCTCCTCCCCCCCTTCCCCTTCGCCGGGGGGAAGGGGGGGTCAGATCCAAGACTGTGGCGAGTAGCCCGCGCTCCAGGGAGGCAATTCCTTATAGCGGAATTTCGGAACGGGCCGCCGCCATCGTTTGACACGGCCTCCCCCCGTATGGCACAATAGCCTGGCGCTCATCAAAACCCCTGACGTGGGAGGAGGTGCGGTGGCTTCTGTCCGCCGTCGCGTGTCGTTACTGGATGAGGTGCTCGGGGTGACGCTGTGGGGAGGCGGCATCTTCCTGGTGCTGAGCCTCTGCTCGCTGGCCCTCACCGAGAGCGAGAGCGGCGGGATGCCGCGGCCCGCGGCCAATTGGGGCGGCATCCTTGGGTACCAGGTGGCGAGCGCGCTCACGCGAGCGAGCGGCAGTGGAGCGCTCCTGCTCGCGCTGCTCCTCTGCCAGGCTGGTCTCCTGTGGGTCATGCATGCGCCGCGTGTCCAGCATGGTCTGTAGCATGCTCTTCCATGCCACGCCCGACGACGTGAAGTTCATCATGATCGACCCCAAGATGCTGGAGCTCTCGGTGTACGACGGCATCCCCCACCTCATCGCTCCCGTGGTGACCCATCCGCAGAAGGCGGCGGCGGCGCTGCATTGGGCCGTGGAGGAGATGGAACGGCGCTACCGGCTGCTGGCGGAGCGTGGCGTGCGCGGCATCGCAGGCCATAACCAGGCGCACCCGACCCAGCGCCTGCCCTACATCGTGGTCGTGATCGATGAGCTGGCCGACCTCATGCTGGTCTCGCAGCGGGAGGTGGAAGATGCGCTGACTCGCCTGGCCCAGATGGCCCGGGCCGCGGGCATCCATCTGCTCGTCGCCACGCAGCGTCCCTCCGTCGATGTCTTGACGGGCATTATCAAGGCCAACTTCCCCGCGCGCATCTCCTTTCAGGTCCCCTCCCGCATCGATTCCCGCACCATCTTGGATGCGAGTGGCGCGGAACGGCTGCTGGGCAAGGGGGATATGCTGTTCCTGCCCCCTGGCACCTCGAAGCTGGTGCGCATCCATGGCGCATACGTCTCCGAGGGGGAGATCCAGCGCCTGGTGGCCTATCTGCGGACCCAGCGCGCGCCGCTCTATGATCTTTCGATCTTCGAGGCCAGGGGGGAGCCGACCCCTGCGGCCGAGGAATACGACGCCCGCTACGACGAGGCCGTGGCCCTGGTGGCCCGCCTGGGACAGGCGTCCGCCTCGCTGATCCAGCGCCAGCTTCGCATCGGCTATAATCGGGCCGCGCGGCTGCTGGAGGCGATGGAGCACGAGGGAGTGGTGGGGCCCGCCGATGGAAGCCGCCCACGGGAGGTCTACGTCAAAGAGCTTCCCGGCCCGCCGTTTCGTTAAACGTCTGTGCCGACCCGAGGCGGGGATCGGCTGCGGTGAGGAAGAGCCTTGCGCCATGGCAGATGAGAGTGTACTTCTGTCGGTGGTCATGCCTGTTTACAACGAGCTCGGCACGATCCAGCAGATCGTGGCCAAAGTGCAGGAGGTCTCCCTGCCGAAAGAGCTCATCATCGTGGATGATGGGTCCACCGACGGAACGGCGGAGGTCTTGCGCACGTTCGCAAACGAAAAAAAGGACGTGCGCGTGTTCTTCCACGACCGCAATCGTGGCAAGGGGGCGGCGCTGCGGACGGGGTTTGCGCACGCCCGCGGGGAGATCGTGCTCATCCAGGATGCGGACCTGGAGTACGATCCGCGCGATTATCATACCCTGCTCGAGCCGATCCTGGAAGGGAGGGCCGATGTCGTCTTCGGCTCCCGCTTCATGGGAGGCCCCCATCGCGTGCTGTTCTTCTGGCACTATGTGGCCAATCGCGCTCTCACCCTGCTCTCGAATATGCTGACGAACGTGAACCTCACGGACATGGAAGTGGGATACAAAGTGTTTCGTGCCGATGTGTTGCGCGCGATCCCCTTGCGGAGCGACCGCTTTGGGTTTGAGCCCGAGATCACCGCCAAGGTGGCCAAGCGCGGGTATCGCATCTTTGAGGTCCCGATCGCCTATCATGGACGCGATTACGCGGAGGGGAAAAAAATCACGTGGAAGGACGGACTGGCCGCCTTTTACTATATTGTGCGGTTTCGGCTGGTGGATTGAGGGATAGCTGGCCTTCCCGCGCAGAGGGGTGACAATGCCGATCTATGAGTATCGCTGTAATGAGTGCGGACGGACCTTTTCCTTTCTCTACGGGGTCGCGCGTGACTCGCGCGATCCCGCCTGTCCCTCCTGTCAGGGGCGCAGCCTTGCGCGCCTGATCTCGCGCATCGCGCGGGTGCGCTCGGAGGAGGCGGTCCTGGAGGACCTGGCCGATCCCACGAAGCTGGGGGACTTCGAGGATCCGCGCAGTCTGGCGAAGTGGGCGAAACAGATGGGCAGCGCCCTGGGGGAGGACGCGGGCGAAGATTTCGGCGAGGTGATGGATGAGATGCTCGAGTCCGAGATGCGCGGGGAAGGCACGGCAGAGGGGGAGGCGGGCGCCGCCGATGAGCTGTAAGCGGGGGGTGGTGGGAGCCTTCGCGGCGGTCCCCGCCCGCGTGGGCCGACGCCATGACTTCCCATAAGCGCTATTATGTCAACTTTAGGAGGGGAGCCCGACGCAGCCTCCCGCCCGCGACGCCCGCCCCGGGCCCTGTGCCACCTGCCAAGCCCCCTGCTCTCTAGAGCCGTTCCGTGTGATGCCCGAAACAGGGGGCGTGCCACCACCGCAGCCACTGTCGCCCAGCGGTGTGGCCTGGCGCGCCGGCCCCCGCTGCCCTGCGCGCTCACGCTACTGCGGACGCCTTCTGCAGAAGCTCACGCAATTCCCGCAGCATCTCCCGGCCCTTATTCGAGGCATAGTGCTCGCGCAGCTTCGGGCGGGACTCATCTTTGCCCAATTGGTCGATCCAATCCCACAGGAGTTTTGGCCGGCCACCCGTGTGTCGGCCCACTTCCTCGAAGCGTTCGTTGAAAAATCCGAAGGCGGGGATCGATTGGCTTTGCCCGCGGTACAGGTAGCGATGCATCAGATCATGGTTTTGATCCCGCGGGAAGATTCGGAAGTGGATGCGTGGGTTCAGGGCCGCGATGCGCGCCATCACCGGCAGGTTGTTATAGACATCGGGACACCAATCCTCACCGATGGCGAGCACATACATATCCTTCTGAATCCCCTGAAAATACGCCCGCTCTTCAGGTGTGATCTCCACCTCTTCGTACTTGACCTTGAATAAATCCTGGTTTTTTCGAATGCTTCCCAGATATTCGTCCCAGGTCATCCCCTGCTCAAATCGCGCCTTCGTAACCATGGCTCTCTCCTCTCTCACTCCCGTAGGACGGACCCCGCCCCGTGGGTTCTGCGCCGACCTTTCCCACGCTGCAACGGCGCCGCCCTCCGCATGCCCTCGCTTGGTCTGTCTACCACGTGCACCCTATCATAGGCGATGCGACTGCCGATGGCAAGCCCTGTTGCCGAATTCCCGCTGCATGGCTCTGTCGGCCCGCTTCCTGTCCGGCGGCAACCTTCCTGACACTCCCCAGTGGTGCGGGCCCTGACACAGGTCCCTTGCCACCCGAGATATCGAGAAATCACTCTTATCCCTTTAAATAAAAGAGATTAAGATAGATTTATTCATCTAATATATCATATATATTATTGTATATATATGATATAACAATATAATTTACGCATGCTTGGAGGGGGGCTGTAGGATGGGCCTGGGAAACGGCTTTGGCCGCTGGCGACTACGAGGGGATACGGCGAAGACCGGCACAAGCGCAAAGGCTCGCCGTCACGCTCCCTGGGGCGCAGCCACGGCGATCGCGCCCAGGTCACTCCTATGGGCGATGTGGAATGGATACCGGATATGTTGTCACAGTGGTGGATTCACGCTGAAGGTAGATATGTGGGGGGATGGGCCTGCCGGCAGCAGTCATCTGGCCGTGCAGGCTAGTACAGTGTCGCGCAAATGCCTTTCCCGTTTGTCATGCTGAGCGGAGCGAAGCCTCTCCTGAGACCCTTCGTTTCACTCAGGGTGACAACCAGAGAGAAATTTGCGCCGCGCTGTACTAGTGCCGCTGAGAGGAGCCGTCGCGTTAGCTCGATTCGCCCGCTTGCGCAGGCTCTGCCTGGCCGGCGCTCTCACGCATGGCTTCTCGACGGCTCAGCTTGACGCGGCCCTGTTTGTCGATTTCCAGGACCTTGACCAGCACCTCTTCCCCTTCTTTCAGGACCTCCGAGACGCTCTTCACCCGGTGCTCGGCGAGCTGGGAGATGTGCACCAGGCCATCGGTCCCGGGGAAGATCTCCACGAAAGCCCCGAAATCGGTAATTTTCTTGACCTTCCCCTGATAGATCTTCCCGATCTCGGCCTCGGCCGTGATCCCCTTGATGATGGCGATGGCCGCCTGGGCCGCTTTTTCGTCGGCTGAGGCGATGTTGATGCGTCCGTCGTCTTCGATGTCGATGTTCACGCCGGTTTTCTCGATGATCCCCCGGATCACTTTGCCGCCGGGCCCGATGACCTCGCGGATCTTATCGGGGCTGATGCGCATCGTGATGATGCGGGGGGCATGGGTCGAGAGTTGTGGACGTGGCGCCGCCAGCGCATCCGCCATCTTCTCGAGGATGAACAGGCGTCCCTGACGGGCCTGTTCGAGCGCGCCGCTCAGAATCTCCGCCCCCACCCCTCCGATTTTGACATCGAGTTGAAAGCCGGTGATCCCGCTCGATGTGCCGGCCACCTTAAAGTCCATATCCCCCAGATGGTCCTCCAGCCCCAGGATGTCGGACAGCACGGCGATCCCTCGCCCAGGCTCGCTGATCAAGCCCATGGCGATCCCGGCGACCGGCGCGCGAATCGGTACGCCGGCATCCATCAAGGAGAGAGAGGCCCCGCAGACCGTCGCCATGGAGGAGGAGCCATTCGACTCCAGAATATCCGAGACGACGCGAATGGTGTAGGGAAATCGCTCGCTTGGGGGTAAGACCGGGGCGGTCGAGCGCTCGGCGAGGGCGCCGTGGCCGATTTCGCGCCGACCCGGCCCGCGCTCTGGCCTGACCTCCCCCACGCTGAAGGAGGGGAAGTTATAATGCAGCATAAAGGTTTTTGAGCTCTTCCCCTCGAGGTTATCCACCATCTGCTCATCCATGGAGGTGCCGAGGGTGGTGACGACCAGGGCCTGGGTTTCCCCGCGGGTAAAGAGCGTCGAGCCATGGGTCCGGGGCAGGACGCCGACGCGGATGGTGATGGGGCGTATTTCATCCGTCCGTCGCCCATCCGCACGGATCCCACGCTCCAGGATGAGCGCGCGCAGCTCTTCGCGTTCGATGGCCTCCATCACCTTCGGAACCTGCAGCTGCAGCGCCGGCTCCAAGTCCTCCACCGCGCTGAGCATCTCAGCCATGACTGCGGCCATCTGTCGCTCCCGAGCGAGTTTCTCGGGGATTTGAATGGCCTCGTGCACGCGAGTGGTGGCCAGCTGCCGCACGCGCTGCACCACGGTCACATCCAGATCCTCCGCCACCACGGGAGGCTTGGCCTTGCCGCACGCTTCCCGAAGATCGCGCTGCAAGGCGATGATATCCCGGATCACCCGATGCCCTATTTGCAGGCCTTCCACCAGGACCTGCTCGGGGATCTCTTTGGCGCTCCCCTCCACCATCACGATCCCTTCCTCCAGGCCGGCGATGACCAGATCGAGATCGCTTTCCCCTTGCTGCTGACGGGTGGGATTAATGACGTATTCACCTCTGACCCGCCCGACACGCACAGCACCGATCGGCCCACCGAAGGGGATGTCCGAAATCGTTAATGCGGCGGACGCCCCGATCATGGCCAGGATACCGGGGTCATTTTCGGTATCCGCCGAGAGGACGAACGCGATGATTTGGGTTTCCTGTCGGAAGCCTTTGGGGAACAGGGGACGGATGGGTCGATCGATGAGGCGGCTGGTCAGGATCTCCCGCTCGCTGGGTCGTCCCTCACGCTTGAAGAACCCGCCGGGGATCTTCCCGGCCGCATAGGTCTTCTCACGGTAATCGACCGTGAGGGGGACAAAATCGATGCCCTCCCGCGCCTCTGGAGCCGTCACGGCGGTCACCAGGACGGCGGTCTCCCCGTACCAGACGAGGACCGCGCCGTTCGCTTGTTTGGCCATTTCACCCGCCTCGAGAACCAATTTCCTGCCACCGATCTCTTTTTCCAAGCGTTGCAGCATGAACACCAAACCTCCTTGCTAGATTCCTCAGGTCAGCCGCTTGGGTCGGATTGGTCTCTGACGAGCTGACTGCCGAGAATAGCCGCAGATAACTACGTAGCTACCGACGCAGCCCGAGACGCTCGATGAGGGCAGCATAGCGCGCAAATTCGATTGCCCGCAGGTAATCGAGCAGGCGCCGGCGTTGCCCGACGAGCTGGAGAAGTCCCCGGCGCGTATGATGATCTTTGCGGTGAATTTTCAGATGCTCCGTCAAATAGCCGATCCGATCGCTCAGAATCGCCACCTGCACCTCCGGCGATCCGGTATCCTGCTCGTGGCGGCGGAACTCACGGATGATCGTTCCCTTTCGCTCCGACAGAAGTGGCACGCTCGATCACTCCTCTCCCTATCGCTCTTCCCACAGCGATCGCCCTGAGACTCCATAGGTGCACGGGGACGGCCCGCATCCGACGACTGACTCGTTGCTCGCGACATGGGTGCGGCCTTTGCGATGCGCATTGTACCATAAACCAGCGCGTGATATCCATCGGTATTCGCATCCTCCCTTGCTCTCCCCCCCATCCCCACCTTCCCCCTCCCGGGGGGAAGGTGTCATTGGCATGACGCACCCAGCACTCGCCGGAGCCTCACAATCGCCGAGGAAGACGATCCCAGGCCCACCGCGGACGACCGACATGCGGCCGCTCCCATTGCAAGCAGTGCCCCAGCGGACGTTCGCACCGCGACCGTATCCCCGGTCTCGAATGTCCCCTGCATGGACGCGACGCTCCCCGCCGTGGGTGCAATGCCTCGCCCCAGCGCCCGGGCCGCATCGGGGGTCACGACGATCGCTGGAAATGCCGCCACAGCCTCCGCCAGTGGGATGAGATGCCTCTGCCATTCTCCCTGGTGGACGGCTTCCTGCAAGGCGTCGAGTGTGAGCGCCTCCGCACAGCGAAACGGGCCGACAGCTGTGCGCACGAGCTCGCTCAGGTGCGCGCCACAGCCCAGCGTTTCCCCGATGTCATCCGCGAGCACCCGGATATAGGTCCCGCTGGAGCATTCCACCTCCAACGTCAAGGTCTCCGCCGTGAGCGCTTGCAACACGATGCGAAAGATCCGGACACGGCGAGGCTGGCGCTCCACCTCTTTCCCCTGTCGCGCCAGCGTGTAGAGGCGCTGACCCTGCTGTTTGAGGGCTGAGTACATGGGCGGAATCTGTTGGATCCATCCCTGCAAACCACGCAGGACGGGCTCGACGTCTTCCGGGGCAAGCGGGGGAACGGCCCTCACCGCCACCACGCTCCCCGTCCCATCCTGGGTGTTGGTGCGGATACCGAGCCGAAGCGTGGCACGATAGCTTTTGGGGAGCTCGTGCAGGAATTGCACGAGCTTGGTCCCCTGTCCGAGGGCCACGAGCAGGACACCTGTGGCCTGCGGGTCGAGGGTACCAGCATGTCCGACCCGCCCGACACGCGTCAATCGCCGGACCACGGCCACGACAGCGTGGGAGGTGAGGCCAGGGGGCTTGTGGATATTCAGCAGGCCCTCGCCCGGCGAGGCGTCTTTACGCTTCATGGAGTTGACGCAGGAGGTGGGCGATTTTCGCCACGTGCTCGAGCGACTCATCCAGCAAGAACGTCAGCTCTGGCGTATAACGGAGGCGCACACTGCGCCCGAGGTGGCGGCGGATGTAGCCCACGGCGCTGGTCAGTCCCGCGAGCGTGCGCGCCTTCTCTTCTTCGCTGCCGAGGATACTGACGAACACCTTGGCATAGCGCAAATCGTCAGACACCTGCACCCGCGTAAAGGTGACAAATCCGATACGCGGGTCTTTGAGGTCGCGCAGGAGCAGGTCTGAGATTTCCGTCAGGATGAGCTCTCCCAGGCGTTCCGATCGTTTGTAGGGATGCATGGAATTACCACACTTCGATATGATACTCGAGAATCTCCGCGACATACATGTGTTCGATGAACCCCACCACCTTGCTCAGCGTGCTGTGGACGTGGCCGGCCTCGTTGCTCACCACGGCCACGCCTAGCTGCGCACGTTGCAGCACATCCTGGTCATCGACCTCGGCGATGGAGACATTGAACTGGTGCTTCACCCGGTCCTTGATCTTGCGCAGAACGTGCCGCTTGCCTTTGAGGCTATCGTTCCCCGGAATACGCAGATCGATGGTACAAATACCCACAACCATAGGCTTAGCTTTGCGCGGCCAACCGCTTCGCGATCTGCTCGCGCACAAAGGGCTCGATGAGATCGCCCCGTTTCACATCGCTGAACCGCTCGAGGGAGATGCCGCACTCGTAGCCGCTGCTCACCTCGTGCACATCTTCCTTGAAGCGGCGCAGCGACGCGATGCGCCCCTGGTAGACCACCACGTTGTCCCGCACCAATCGGCACTCAGCGTTGCGGCTGATCGTCCCCTCGGTCACATAACAGCCAGCCACCATCCCGACGCGAGGAATCTGGAACGTTTCACGCACCTCGGCCCGGCCGAGCATGCGTTCTATCACCTCCGGCTCCAGCATGCCCTCCAGGGCCGCTCTCACGTCGGTGATGAGGTCATAGATGACCGTGTACAGGCGGAGATCCACCCCTTCTCGCTCTGCGAGCTCCTGGGCCTTCGGCGTCGGACGGACGTTGAAGCCGATGATGATCGCGTTTGAGGCCGAGGCGAGCATGACATCGCTCTCGGTAATGCCGCCCACAGCTCCCTGCAACACCCGCAAGCGCACCTCGCTGGTGCTCTGCTTCTCCAGGGTATCGCGCACGGCTTGCACCGACCCCTGCACATCCGCTTTGATCAGCGTGTTCAGCTCTTTGACCTCACCCTCTTTGATCTGCCGGTAGAGATCCTCCAGGGTGACTCGCGACGTGCCCTGCATACTTTCTTCTCGCCGGCGCTGTTGCCGCAGCGCCGCGATCTGACGGGCTTTTTTCTCATCGGCCACCACCTGGAAGGTGTCGCCCGCGAGCGGCACGCCCGACAGGCCCGCGATCTCCACCGGTGTTGCCGGGCCGGCCCGCAGGATTTTCTCACCGCGATCGTTAAGGAGGGCACGGATACGGCCGTAATGCATGCCGACCACGAAGGTCTCTCCCACACGGACGCTGCCGTTTTGCACCAGCAGGGTTGCCACAGGACCGCGCGTCTTGTCCAGCTTGGCCTCGATGACGACCCCTTTCCCGCGCCTGGAGGGGTTGGCCTGCAGCTCCAGGATCTCGGCTTGCAGCAGGATCATCTCCAGGAGGGCGTCGATGTTCAGCTTGCGCTTGGCCGACACCTCCACGTAGATCGTCTCACCGCCCCATTGCTCGGGGACGAGGCCCTGCTCGGATAACTGCTGCTTCACCCGCTCCGGGTTCGCGTTCGGGAGGTCCACTTTATTCAGCGCCACGACGATCGGGACGTTGGCGGCGCGGGCATGGGCCATGGCCTCGACCGTTTGGGGCATCACGCCATCGTCTGCCGCGACGACCAGGACCACGATATCGGTGACCTGAGCGCCCCGAGCACGCATGGCGGTGAACGCCTCGTGACCGGGCGTATCGAGGAAGACGATTTCCCCTCGCTGAGTGTTGACCTCATACGCGCCGATATGCTGCGTGATCCCGCCCGCTTCGCGTTGGGTGACATTGGTCTCGCGAATGGCATCCAGCAGTGAGGTCTTGCCGTGGTCCACATGCCCCATCACGGTCACCACGGGCGCGCGTCGCACGAGATTTTCTGCGCTGTCCACCTCCTCAGTCAGGGCGTCCTCCTGGTCGGCGGAGACCGTTTCCACGGCATAGCCGAAGCTCTGGGCCAGGGCTCTGGCTTTCTCAGCGTCGATCACCGCGTTGATCGACGCCATGACCCCCATCTGCATCAAGCTCTTGATCACGACGGGGAAGGGCATCTGCACTTTGGCGGCCAGCTCCTTCACGGTGATCACTTCGCCCAGGCGGATGCGTTTGCCTGCAGGGGCTGTGAGGGGTGCAACCGGCTGTGCGGGGGCCATTACCTTGGGAGGCGCGATGACTGGCGGCGTCTCGGGGAGCACGGGCGCAGCTGGCGCTGGGGGCGGAGGCGGCGGGACCACCGCCACCCCGGCAGAGGTCGCGGAGGCTTCCACGCCTTCGTCTGCCGCGGACTCCCCGGGCAGCGGAGGTGGTGCAGCCTCCCAGGAGGCCGGCGGGGGCGAAGACCCCTTGAGCAACGCCACAACGAGCTCGGCCGTCTCCTCATCCACACTGCTCATGTGACTCTTCAGTTCGATCCCTTGTTTCTTCAACTCGTGCATCAATGCTTTACTGGGCACTCCCAGCGTGCGTGCTAGTTCATAGACCCTGACCCCCATGTCACCACCTCCTCACGGTTCCTGCAGCCGGCTCGCCCCTGCAAGATAAAATAGCAGGCGCTCGGCCAGGCGCGTCTCCTGGATCCCGATGGCACTACTTTCATCCCGTCCTACGAGCGCTCCCAGGCGAGCCTTCGTCAGGCATACACGGGAGGGAATCCGACGACTTGCACAGCGCGTCTCGTACTCTCGTCGTCGATCTGGCGCGGTATCTTGCGCGAGCAAGAGGAGAGCAACCGGCTCACGCTCCAACGCACGGATGACCTGGCTATATCCCGAGACCACGCGACCGGCTTTGCGTGCGATGCGAATGCAGGCGAGCCCCCGCTCTTCGAAGGTACGGGCCATCGCATCCAGTAATGCATCGACCGAACAGACATCCACCTCGCGCCGGAGGGCTTCCGCTAAGCGTACATCTTTGACCACGCGTGCGGCACATGCACGCTGCGGGCACACATACACACCCCGCCCCGGCAACTTCCCTTGTGGATCGACCATAAGACGGCCGGCCGGATCGCACACAAGGCGGACCAGCAAGGCCTTCGGACGCTTCGCTCGACACGCCAGGCATGTGCGCTCAGGCGTCCGCTCTGAGACCGGGGACTGCATCGCCTCCCGCCCCACCCGAGGCAGGCCAGTCTGAGGCGCTGGTGTCTTGCTCCGTCGTCTCATCGGCCGTATCGCTCCTCTTCCAGGCTGCGTGTGGGGTGGATGGCTCCTGCTCATTCGCTGACCCATGGGAGTCTGGAGGGGCATCCATGGCGGGGAGAGCCTCCGCAGCCTCCTCCTCAGGCATGGGAGCTGGTGCGAGGCCAGCGAGCGCCCCCTCCGCCGTCGTACGCAGACCCTGCTCATACTCGGAGCGGCTCTTGATATCGAGGCGCCACCTGGTGAGCTTCGCGGCCAGCCGGACGTTTTGCCCCTTCTTCCCGATGGCGAGCGAGAGCTGATCGTCCTCCACGATCACGTCCATCGCATGGCCTTCTGGATTCGCGTTGATCTTATAAATCTTGGCCGGGCTGAGGGCATTGGCGACAAAGCTTGTGGGTTCCTCGGACCATTGGACGATATCGATTTTTTCGCCGCGCAGCTCTTGCACGACCGATTGCACCCGTACGCCCCGCATCCCCACACACGCGCCGATGGGATCGACGGCCCGGTCGCGGGAGAACACCGCGATCTTCGCCCGTCCATTGGGCTCTCGCACGGCCCCTTTGATCTCGACGATTCCCTCGTAGATCTCAGGGACCTCCATCTCGAAGAGACGCTCCACGAGTCCCGGGTGGGTGCGGGACACGACGATCTGCGGGCCGCTCGTGCTCTTGCGTACCTCCAGAATATAGGCGCGTACACGCTCCCCGCGCTGAAAGGTCTCTCGCGGGGACTGCTCCTTGCGTGGCAGCAGGGCTTCAGCCCGGCCAAGGTCGAGCACAATATCACCTTTTTCAAAGCGCTGGACCACACCGTTGACCAGTTCGCCCTCGCGCCCCTTGTACTCGTTGAAGATGATATCTCGCTCGGCCTCTCGCACCTTCTGGATGATCACCTGTTTCGCGGTCTGTGCCGCGATGCGCCCGAAATCCTCCACCTCCAGCGGGATCTGGACGAGGTCCCCCAGGTTGACCTCGGCATCCAGGGCCCTGGCCTGTTCCAGCGTCATCTCGCTCTTGGTGTCGTTGACCTGCTCCACGACCGTCTTGGCAAGGGTCAGCTCGAGGGCCCCCGTGTGGGGATTAAAGTGGGCGTGCAGGCTTTCTGTCGGGCCATAGCGACGCTTGGCCGCCGAGAGCACAGCCGCTTCCATCCCTGCCACGAGGACTGCTCTCTCGATCCCCTTTTCCCGGGCAATCTGGTCGATGATGCGAAAAATCTCCTGATTCACGGCCGTCTCTCCAGGTGATTAGAACTCGACCTCGAGTCTGGCGTGTTTAATCTGGGCATAGGGAATAGGTATGGTGCCTGCGCCCTTGACCTCTACCAGAACCGTCTCTGCCTCGACCCCCCTGAGCCGCGCGACGAGGGTTAAACGCCCCCGGATGGGGGTGGTGGTCGTGATCTTTGCCAGGCGCCCCCGGAAGCGTTCGTATTCGGCTAGCGTGCGAAGCGGTCGATCGAGGCCGGGAGAGGAAACTTCCAGCGTGTAGGCGTGGTCGATCACATTCTCAACCTCGATGAGCTCGCCCACCTGATAGCTGATACGTTGACAGTCCTCAAGTGTGACACCGCCATCCTTCTCGATAAAGAGGGTCAGCACCCACGTTTTGCCTCGCCGGCCCCAATGCAGGTCCACAAGGGCCATCCCCTCCGCCCGCAAGAGCGGTTCCACAAGCTGTTCGATCGCCGTCAGCGTGGCTGCATGATCCATCCTCAACCGGCAGCGGCCCCCCCTCACGCGCCCGCATCACGGGCGGACCAGGATCCTACCGAGATCCTACCGAAAAAAAAATGGGCGCATCGCCCATTTTCTCCCTCCACCGGATTCCCTGACACTACCGCTGCCCCTTGCGGGGCCATTGGACATCGCGCCTACCGTCCCATGGGGGTCATTCACGCAGATATGAGCTTAGCACGCCCTTCTCAACACGTCAAGGCGCAACGTAAGGAGGGGTGTCCGTCAGAGTTTTGCGTCGCTTTGACTGTCAATCCCTTCCCCCCTGGAGGGGGAAGGTCAGGATGGGGGGGACAGCCGCGCGACCTCGACCGCTCAAGGCGCAAATAGCTCTGGGAGAACCTCCTCTCCTCTGGCGACGATCCGGCAGACCAGCGGGACGATCTCCTCCAGCGAGACGTGCAGGGTGCGACGGGTCCGACGGGCGGTCAACTCCACCCTCCCCTCCCCCAGCGACTTCCCGATGGTGATCCGCAGCGGAAGCCCGATGAGATCAGCATCCTTAAACTTCACCCCAGGTCGCTCGTCGCGATCGTCGAGCAACACTTCGACCCCCGCACCTTCCAGGGCGCTGTACAGGGACTGAGCCGTCTCCCAGCTCCGGGTATCGCTCACGTTCACCGGCACTATTAACACCTGCAGCGGGGCAATCGGAAGGGGCCAGATGATGCCATCGGCATCATGGTGCTGTTCGATCGTGGCGGCCACCGTCCGTCCAACGCCGATCCCATAGCACCCCATCACCAGGGGATGCTCTTTCCCCTCGGCGTCAAGATAGCTCGCCCCCATGGCGACGCTGTATTTGGTCCCGAGCTTGAACACGTGCCCCACCTCGATGCCCCGCACGATCTGCAAGGGCGCGCCGCAACGGGCACACGGGTCTCCTGCGCTCACCATGCGGGCATCGATGAAGCGGTGGATCGTAAAATCGCGCTCCCCCTTGGCATGGATATAATGGGCGTCCGCTGCGTTGGCCCCCACCACAACATTCCGCATCCCGCGCAGCTCGGCATCGGCGACGATCTCGATCCCCGTGAGACCGATCGGCCCGGAAAACCCCTCCGGGCCACCGCTCACGCGTTCCACGGTCTCCTGGTCCGCCAGCCACAACGCCTCCGCCTGCAAGGCTTTCGCAAGTTTCGCTTCGTTGACCAGACGGTCCCCCCGTACCAGCACCGCGACGACTCGCCCGTCGGCCTGGTACAGGAGGGTTTTTACTAGCAGCTGCCGTGGGACGCCCAGGAACGTGGCGACGGCCTCGACCGTCGTCCTCCCCGGTGTGCTCACCCGCTCGAGGGGTTTGACCGCTTCGTCAGCCTGGGCCGCGGAGGCGGCCGCGATTTCCGCGCGTTCGACATTGGCCGCATAGCCGCAGGCGTCGCAGATGGCGATGGCATCCTCCCCCGATTCCGCGAGCACCATGAACTCCTGCGAGTAGCTACCGCCGATCGCCCCAGACTCCGCCTCCACCGGTGTATACCGCAGGCCACAGCGGGCGAAGATCGCGCAATAGGCGTCGTACATACGGCGGTAGCTGACATCCTGGCTGGCCTCGTCGCGGTCGAAGCTATAGGCATCCTTCATGATAAACTCACGCCCGCGCATCAGCCCGAAGCGGGGGCGGATCTCATCCCGGAATTTGGTCTGGATCTGGAAGAGCGTGAGCGGCAAGTGGCGATAGGAGCGGACCTCATGCCGCACGAGATCGGTGATCACTTCCTCGTGCGTCGGACCCAAACAAAACTCCCGGGCGTGACGGTCTTTTAAGCGCATCAGCTCTTTGCCCATGACCCGCCAGCGTCCGCTCTCCTCCCACAGCTCAGACGGCTGCAAGGCGGGGAGCAGGACCTCCTGCCCGCCGGCGCGGACCATCTCCTCGCGAATGATCTGCTCCACTTTGCGGAGCGCCCGATAGCCGAGGGGCAGGTAGGAGTATATACCGGCCGCGACGCGGCGGATCAAACCGGCGCGTAGCATCAGCTGGTGACTGATGATCTCGGCCTCGGTCGGCACGTCCCTCGTCGTGGGTAAGAACATCTGGG